>Ga0116229_10004782_pt1 | contig 22179 bp, 15 predicted proteins | sample S1TSphgellanicum_3_FD_87313 | JGI IMG/M metagenome (GOLD analysis project Ga0116229, IMG submission 87313) | Host-associated microbial communities from peat moss isolated from Minnesota, USA - S1T2_Fc - Sphagnum magellanicum MG | ecosystem: Host-associated > Plants > Peat moss > Unclassified...
ATGAACTCCTTAAAGTTGGGTGTTAAAGAGGTTATGCTTGAACATGACCTTGTTCAAGTTTGTCCACAAGACAAATTGAGTTTTGGTGGATTTTGGTTACATGCTACAAAGAATAATGGTCGAGACTTTACAATACATAGGGTTTTAAATATGACATTCCATGGTGGTTCATCCTTCAATGCATTTGAAATGATCAAACATAATCCAAGCATTTTCTAGATCATCATTGGATTGCATTCGCTTGACCGAATTGACACCACTGGCAACATTGTCAACAAGTATTTAAAAAAGGAAAACCTTTTGATTTGATGACTATCCAAGAAAACAAGTGTTTTTAATACAGTTATAATGATTCTTTGAGTTGAGCAAAAAAATGTTGTCAATATATCCTCTATTAGTAGGATGGGGCTTGAATGATGCAATGATATTAGAAATGTTGGGAAAGCACAAGGGCACAAAGTTGTCCACCACCTTATTCAATTGTTTGGCCTTTAGAAGTTTGATAGGGTCATTGCCACCCTTGTTGAATAGGTGCTAGGACAAGGACTTATTCATAGGCAAAACAATTGTAATTTTTTTTGTGCCAAATGTGCAACATGCCTCTTCTTTAACTAATGCCTTGATCTCCTCATTAACTCCCTACAAATATTGCCTTGAACATGATGATCATGCTTCTAAATGAATCATTGCTTTTATAAAGGTGACAAGTTAGTGGATGAGGCAATATATTTTACACTTGAACATGTCAATGCAAAAAGACACACTAGCATAAAATTTGCAAACAAGTGTGCATTCAAAAGGACCAGGGGTGAAATGAATTACAACAAGAACTTGTGTGGAATCACCTACCTAAGTGACTTCATTTCAAAGATTAAAGTAAACAAATTCAACACAAGAATTGTTTTGACATTGGAGGTGGTTCAAACACTGGCTCCTACAAAAACCCACACCAAAGTTGTTCTTAATGTTGATTGCTTTGACCTTGCACTAAAGATGGCCATCATGCTTCTTATCATGCTTTACATCTGTTTAAAATGCCTTGTTGGTTACTATAGGGCATGAATTCAAACAAAATGTCACCATCAAATCTTGTTGGAATGTAAAATACTAAGGTTTGTGATTAAATTTTAATTGCAAGTGATAATTTGATTCAATTCCCTTTAGTCACCTAAGACAAATAGTAAGTGATCATCAATTGCAAATGACACAATGTCATGATGACATAGTCAATTTATGGATGAAATTGAATATATATGTATATGGTTTCATCCATTATATACGTATCACAATTGTATGGGCATTTGTGACTAACCATGCAACTATTTTAATGACATTCAAAATCACGCCATGTGTTATTCCCTAAATATTACACATGGAAATTATTGAATTATAATTTTTTATTTTTCAAAATTAATAAATAAACTATACGTATTCCAAGTTGTTAGCTTTTAAGTTTAGATTATTTCAATCATGTGGCCAAGAATTGCCTAGGTTTTAGGGCAATTATCTAATGGGATAATGTCATGTGATACATTTAATAATGTTTGACTCTTTATTCATTTAAAAAATCCAGATATATTTCAGCCATCTTACAAGTGATGTTGTTTTATTTGCACATTTGGCACTTCATTTTGGTGCCACATGGTAATTATTGAAATGTGCAAATGATTTACCTGCCTATTTACTTAGTGTAGACACCTACTTACTTATTTAGGTTAGATATTTATTTAGGTAGGTAGGTAAATGGGTAGGTAAATATGTTAGTTAAGGTAATAGATAAATTAGAAAGTAAATACATAAATATTTTGGGTTAACCCCTTTTTGATTGGCTCATCCCATATCGCCCATGTTTCTTAATATGAAAAATGTAAGAGGAGACATTTTTATATAGGTTTCAAAATGGGAATGGGAGACAAATCATATGGTACAAATTTTGAAGTTGCAAACTAGTTTACCACTAAAAAGTTTAGTTGTAAACTACTTGCAATTAAAAGGTTTATCCATATCTTTCATTTTCATTTTTACCTTTGTAAATTATGTAATTAGGTAGGTAAGTGAGTAACTAATGAGCTAATTACTTAACTAACTAATAGATGGGCTAATTATTTTATTAACCGATAAAAAGTCAATTAATTAGTTAATTAAAAAACCTAGTTTATAAATAATTATTTTATAGTAGTAGTTCATCAATTTTTTTAAATTACATAATCATATAATTAACCAACTAGTTATATTATTATTAAATGATAATTAATTTAATAATAAAAAATTACTATCTATTAAATATAATTATTGTAATTATCCTAATTATTATTTTTGATCCTACTATAATTAATGTAATTATTATGATTACTATAATTACATGTGCCATGGGTGACATGGTGTTGTCAAGGCAAAATATACACATGGAATTGTCAATTTGGCCTTGACATGGGGCACAATGTTGATGTGCATAGGAATCATGGCATATGACAAATGGAAAGACAAAGGGCTTCAAACAACTAGGGAATGCCCCCTTGCACACATGGGAACACAATGGCACTCACATTGAACATTGATGTCATTTAACATGGGAATGTGTCATCACCCCCATTTCAAATATAATAGGATTTACTAAGGTGATTTTGTGCTTGTTAAAGATATAATTAGGGTAGTATAAAGGGGAAAGTAGTTAGTTGGGGAACATACTTAGTAATTGGATACAAATTATGTTTTGGAAGGAAGATTTTAAGACTTATTCTTCATTCATTAGAATTTTGAATTAAAAGAATAATTGTAAAGTTTTGAAGAAGAGCTCAAAAAACAAGGGATATAAACTTTTAAGTTTTAATGCGTTTTTATATTTTTGATGCTAAATGCTATTGTGAATTTCTAAGACACTAAACTTAATGTGCACTCAATTATTGTATTCCATTGAATGAGTAAAATGGTACAAGAGAAAAGAATTTATAATGTTTGAGTTCTATTAATAACTAATACTAATAACTTAACACTAACAAGACATAAACAATGATATGACTAGTAAATTGATTCAAATATTAACTAGCTAATCATCTAATTCAATTTAACTAGCTACTACCTATATTACTATATTACTATACTAGAAAACTAATATGATAATTAGTAATTATAAAAATAAATTAATAAAAATATCAATTAACATTATCCTCTCCCTAAATTGAATTAGGTTCTTGTAAACCATAATACTAGGAGTGAAAATCAAAATCTGAAATGTTCATTTTTAAAACTTAAATTATAGATTTTAGAATGAATGAAAGTCGATATCTAAATAGGTGAAAAATAAAAGTGTTAAAAATGAATCTTGAACATGAGTGTTGATCTTACTTAAAACAAAGATGAGAATAATATCCTTTTAAGATGACCCCATTGATCTAGGGAAACTTGACAACACAAATTATTGGGTTCAATTATCATGGATAATATCTAGCAAGAGCTGTGATAATTTGAACTTGTAAACCTCCCCCCAAGAACTTGTTCACCTTCATGTAGGGGATTTTTTTACCAAATCATAGTGAATTCCTTCCTTTTGGAAATACTCAAACTTTCAACCAGAGTAAGTTGTGGGATAATATAAATAAAAAGCTTCCACTCAAACATAAGATCACGATAATAGAAATAGAAACTCAAAAATCCTTCAATTTTCATACATTGTTGATTTAGGGTTTCAATAAATTGGGTATCATCCATTCGAAGCCCAATATGACTCAATTGTGGATGAACCCCAACTGAAGTTGATGTTGGGTTTCTCCTTGTTTACCTATCCTGTAAAGTATTGGTCCTGTAGTTAGTTAGGTAGGTAGGTAGATAGGTAGGTAGGATAATAGGTGACTACTACTTGGTAAGTGGGATGCATACATATGGTTAGTAGTTAGTACATAGGTATGGGCTATTCAGTTGTTAGATTGCAGGTAGTAAAAACAGAAACTGGGCTAACCACCATGGTTAACTAGCTAGGGAACTGAAACCCAATGGAAAAGTGTTTCCTGTCCACTCACCATCCATCCATTATGGTGCACTGGTGGGCTGGTAGGAGTGAAATAACCCAGTCAGGAGCTGCAAGAACCATAAGTGATTGCAGAAGGAAAGGTGCAGAGGGAAAGGGTCTCTAGTGGGCGAAAACTTGTGACAACTTCACGAGACACTTCCAGAGTCACCTCATTCCAAAGAATGAAGGCTTTAAAGAAACTGGAAGACATCCCAGATCAGACAAAAAGGGTATGTATAAATTCTGAAAAACCCTAAAACCCTAAACCCCTAAACCCTTAAACACTTAACCCTAAACCCCAAATTCTGATATATGCGCACTTCTGGATAGATCAATGAGAAACTGATCATGCATCTAAAGTACTCTAGAACCTTGCAGTTTCTCCCAGAGAATCTGCATTCTGTTAAAATCCGTAGCATTGGAAAATGGACTACTGGCACGATCAACAGTTGATAATACATCATCAAAGAATCCAAGAAGAAACACGGATCTGAAGAAAGACTTATCTGCCTGCTTGTACTTTGGATCCCTCTGCCATTTGGCCCCAACCTTGGGGGACTCACTGAGCTTAGGCAGTGATCAGTAGCCATTTTGGAGTGGGCTGAGAGCACCACATGTAGGAATATTCACTGCAAAAATAAGGGGTTTTAGGCATATCCACTGGCTCTCTGTCCACCTCCAGTTTCCCCTCTGCTGCCAACAACAAGAGAATTGGAGCTTTTGTTAGCCAAGCGTCTCTTATACCGTTTCAAAACAGACACCAGATTTTCTTTGCCTTTTGGGAAGGCGACATCTCCTGCAGCAGTTCCTGTACGACCCTTTCGAATTCCGACAGCTGCCTCAACTTCCTTGATCATTTCCAAGAAGATAGTGGCATGATTGGCCCCATTTGCTTTCAAGCTTTTAGTTGAATCATGAGCTGCCCAAGGGTCACAGGGGTAAGCATCGCTCATTGTGCCTCCTCCTGTTGAAGAACTGCAATCAGAAGGATCTGCATTCACAGCGTTCCGGAAAATTCTCTGTTGTTGAGTCATGCCCAGTACTTGTTTACCAAGATTCTCTAGTGATCCTCGCTCCAACAAACAGCCACACAGTGATGGTGGAGGTGCTCTGTGTGAGTTTGAAAATGCTGGCTCCAAAATGCCCTGGTAACCAGACACGGTCCATAAGCTTCAAGATGTGCAACACAGAACACAAGGTTCAAGTGGGGTGCTCAGGCAAAAGCATGATTTGGTGCTCCTACTCTGATATTACTAGTATTGGTCATATGCCTGCTGAGTTTGTCCATCAGCTAGCTACATGGAAAAGAAAAAAGCATGGAACTCAAATCAGGTGGTACAAAAGGTGACAACAACTACCTGAAGACGGTTCAATACATATGTGTATTTTCCCCAAAGCTCAGGCCGGCTTTCCATGAGAGACAACTCCAACAATCGATGCATACACCATACTCCAAAGCTAATGAGTAAGCCTCCTCTTCCCCATATGCAAAAATCACCACCACAACGTGAAATCCTTCCAGGTGACTCATTATTGCTAGTCACAAGAAGTGGCGATTGCACAGGACGGTTATGGAGGACTATCCACTGCTTGCCAGGAATGCCATACTGATGATTATGGGATGCATCTGTTGTTTCCCAACTCAACTTTTCTGCAGCTGCCACAGCAGCGATTAGATCTTCGTCTGACCCGTTGTCTCCTCGGAAAAGCCACTCTGAACCCTCCAACTGCAGAAGCTTGCCAAGACACAAATGGAGACTTTCCATCACTTCCAGCTCAAGATCCACTCCCTTAGCTGAACTGTCAGTGATGCCATCTGCACCCACTGCTGCTTTGAACTGACTCATTTTCCCATTCTGAGTTGAGGCTAGACTACCACCCCTCGTGCTGCTGGAAACTGCATCAAGAGCACCACCAAAGAGCTGCTCTGAGGGTTGTCTTGACCATAAGGAATGATTTTCCACTTGTCTGGACTGAATTGAAAACCCGTCTCTGTGAGATTGAGAGGGAGAGATTTGATCAAAAGACAGAGGAGGTGCACTAGACTCACCAGATCCCATTCTGCCTCTTACAACAGCAGGATGATTGAACACAATTGGTATGTCCAGCTCTCCTGTCGCTCGGTATACTAAAGGGCCAAGAGCTGCACTTTCCAGCAAAGTGTCCCATGATCTAGGACCTGAATCTGCCAGTCTCCCATATCCATCTTCAAGATTCAACAGGTAGTTCTTGTTCTCTCTTTCAACCCCAACCCCAAGAGTCCGCTGTGGAAGAGCTTGGGCACCTGAGAGCACATGTGATGACCCAAATGCCTGCATGCCCAAGTGTGTAGTAGCAGGGATTGTAGCAGCACTGCGAGTTACAAATGATCGAGATTGAGGACCTCGTTCTGTGGTATGTTGTTTATCAGTTTCTTCTGAATCAAAAGGAAAATACAAGCTTGAGTATTGCTGTCCAATGGCATATGGAGAGAGATTCTCTGGCCTGCCAGAGTATTCATGTGGATGTCCTAGAAAGGATGAGGAAGCAGAAGCTGCTGCATGAGAGTGTTCTCTCATGTAGGTATCCATCTGGCCCACTTGATCACCAAGACTTCCCTTTCTCAGTAGGCCCCATTTTGATTTCAAGAGCAAGTTGTGTTTATTCTCCTTGCTAAAGCTCTCGATAGAGCTTGATTGCACTGATGGTGAACTGTGATCAATCTGTTGCTGGATAGCTCCTCGTGCTCCTCGTGCTACATGATCACCTGACATCCTGCTGCTGGCTGCATTGGGTTGCCATTTGATGGGCTGTCCATGCAAGTCGAACAATCGGCTCCAAAACTCATCAAGAATGACTGCAAACTGTCGGCGAGCAGCACGTCCAAGCCCTGAAATCCGAGAGAGACTACCACTTCCACTTCTGCAGACAATTCCTTCAATGCTCTCAGTAATATGAGGAATACTTTCCACACTTGTGATCGAATTTGGACCCTCATATGTAAGAGAACTCATGGAACTGGCTCCAAAATCTCCTTCTCCTGTGACCATTGTATGATCCACCTGCACCAAGCCTTCAGGATTACTATCCCACCCATCAGCCTCTTCTTCATCATCATCTTTCTCTAGTAGCTCAGCATCCACCTCTGTCTGTGCTTTTTTCAAGCCTTTGGACTCCCAACAATTGTCTGCACTGCGAACAACATCATCATCAACATCCTCAGTCTGCCCAGCACTGGCTGGTATTGCCACCACTGTCTTTGTGGTTGCTGCTGATGTTGTCATGTCAGCTGGTGAATCTGCTGCACATTCAGGATTTTCATCACCAGAGAAGGAGCTTGAAGAGGTTACTAACCTTTCCAGTTCTGCCTCTATCAAGACCTGCGATTCTGGTTCAGGGAGAGCTGCTATGGTATCCTCTGAGTAATCAATTCCTGCCAAGATCTCATCTTGAACAACACTGGCGGATATACTGCTGCCAAATGAATCTGCACAGACAAGGTTCTGCGGAACTATTTCCTGGACATGGAAAATCTCAGCTGAATCTTGTAGGGAGCCTGAACTTTCACCATATCTTCTTGACATGTCCTGTGTGGTTTCCACAATTACCTTGCTAAGAATGTTTTGTTTGGTTTTATCCAGGGACTCAATTTTGGGTTCCTCCTCTGTAGCAGGTTTTGAGTCCTTGAAAGATCTGATGATTTCAGGAGGGATGACCCTTTGATGATCTGGTGCCTTCTTCATGCCCAAGTCAAGCTCTGTAAAAACTTGTCCAAACACTTGGGAAACATCCGGCCATTGCATAAGCTCATGAATTTTGGAGCTACCACTTTCAGGAAGGTTGATTTGAGATGTCTGCATTGATGGTGCTTTCCAAGCATATGAATCCCTTGTTTGCTTCATGCCACGTTTTCTGGAGAATTCACCCATGAATATAGGAGCATGAATCACCAGGTCAGAGTTTTTTGTCGATGATGATGCTCCTCCTCCTACTGGGAGCTCCCGAGCAACCTCATTCCTCTCAAACCGTTCATATGCTTCAACCCATTTCCTCTCCATTGCGATCCTGTCAATCTGCAGAGGTGTGACAACCAACCAAACCAAGAATCCAATACAAAGACCAATGCCCACAAGTGCCAAAGCAAAGACAAATGCATTGATTGTCTGACTTCCATAACTGCCAAATGAGTTCTCAGTCCCCAGAAGTTGTTCCACATGTGCAGAAAAAGCTGCAAACTCATCGATTTCTTGAAACACCAAACCAAAAACCAGCCAGATATTTGCAGCAACAACCATGCCGAGAGAGACCCATGCCACGCCTTCAACCAGCAGAGACGTCCTGAAGGGACCCATGCGAGCCTCTGAAACAGATGCTTTGATAAGGGGAATCGCTGTGAAGGGAATCAGCAGGGCTAAAATCACCTGAGCAAATACCAGTAGTTGGTATAGACCTTCATCTCCATAATGCCAAGCACAGAAAGCAGTCAGACTGATTGCAGTCCCCTTCATTGCCGTTTGGTGGATCCATGGGTGCATGCTCCTAGTCTCTAGAAAACCCTCTAAGGCTGCCTGTCCTGCCAAGGACCCATCATTGTCCATCGACAACTGTCCCGCACAAAGCATTGTCAGCCCAAAAACTGCTGGCGCAATGGAGTTGCTGAAGACCTGCAATCAAGCCCATCTAGATACTCTGAGAAAAGTTTCCCACTTACATGATCTCCAATCTTCAAGCCGTATCCAAATTACCTGTCTACAGTGACCTCTTCAACAAAACACCAACTTTGGGGGGCTTCTTTCAAGTGTGTTACCTGCTCCATGAGCGCATGGGCATCCTGGAGTCTGATGACCACCAATCCTGCATTGTAGAAACTGGTTGCTGTGACAATTAACAATGCCACATTTGCCACCAATGCCAACCCGAAAGCTCCAATTGTCTCCCGCATACTATTTTCACACAGAGTTTCCACTGACAGTCGTCCTCCACCTGTGATTTGCCTCTGCAGGTCCCACCACCAGAATGTGAATAGAATTGCCAACACCGATTCAGTTCCAACAGGACTAAGCCACATATATTAGAGCTCACAGTGCCAATGTTTGAAGGCTGAATGCACTTGAAGGCAACTCCGAAGGCCGCTTCTGTGCTGAAGTTTGTTGTAACACTACAATTTACACCTGATTCTCATGACAATAACATACCTTGGCAAGTGGTGAGTGGCAATAGAATGTGTGAGGCATAGCATTAGCGCCAACCAATGCCATTGCAGTGTAAAGAGTTTCTCCACGAATTGTTGGCCACATTCCAACAGCAAGTGTCCTTGCAGTTGGTTGGCTGAGAAGAAGTGCGTCCAACACAAAGCATACGACAATCACGCCTACGATAGTTCGTGTCAAAAACTCTGCACTTTGCACTCCCTGGAAGGTACCCAGAATTTTAGAAACATTGGAACAGAGCTGCTACTGTAACCAACGCATCACACTGACCCACTTGAATGACCCAATGTCAAGAGAAAAAGTTCATGGTGCTCTAGGTCTAACTACAGACACGAACCCTAAACCCTAAACCCTAAACAAGAGAAAGATTTGCACATGAATTCAACATGTGGAGTTAAGGAGGATTCCATTTTTTTTACCAGAAGAGATACCACCAGTTGGAAAAACAGTGTATCAAACACCAACAAAAACACACCCGGAAGTATTGGCATTCCCAAGAGCAAGTTCAAGCCAATTGTGCTCCCAAGAACCTGTAAAAATCCACAGCACCATGGAGCTTTAGCTTTGTCAAAATTCCATTGGATCTTCTGATGCTACATCACATGTTCACATGGTTCTTTGTTTGCATTTTCCACTGATGGAAACAGTGAATTACTGCAGTGACCAACTGTATTCTTGAGCTTCTTCTTCCTTCACCATTTTCAGCACAGTAGATGGACTCAATGCAAAATAAATTATAAGAAGATAGACAATACCATTGTCAATTCAAGGGTGAGAATAGATATCTCACACAGCACCCACAGAATGGTGCAGACTAGTTGTGGGTAATCATCCCTGCAGATCTGCACACCAGGCAAAGTGCAAATCCAACCAAGCAAAATTCAGATTGATCAAGAACAAAAGATGTGCTTTGTGATCAAGAGCAAAGATGTGAACAAAGATGTGGTATGTGTTCTGTGATCAACAACAAAGAGATGTGGTATGTGATGACAAACAAAGATGTGCAGTGTTCAACTCTCATGTCAATTCATTTGTCATGTATACACCAACAGGTCTTGAATCTTCACATGTTTCAAGTACAAAACCTCGAAAAAAAAGTGCAGCAATGCAAAAAGGAGCCAAAAGGGAAATTGGGGGTCGCAAAGAAGATCATCATCGAGACCTGGGCCAAATGTTTTCCAGTGACCAATTCGAGGCGAGTGGCAAGAGTCTGGAAAAGCAGTGCCAAGGCATTGGAGACCACCACCACCCACAACAGCTCAAAGCCAAACCTGGAACCACCTTCGATTGCAGTTGCCCAATTGCCTGGATCCATGTACCCTAAGGCAACCAAAAGTAGAGGACGAGACATATATTTCACCATCGAGCTGGAACTGTCCGTGCTTCTTCCTATCTCTCCTCTTGCTCTTGGCTCCACCATTTTCAATCCTTTTACCAGCAACTAAACTAGGTCACCACCCACCCACTCACTTCTTCACAAATGCTCTTCAGAGCTCAGGAATGCAAAAAATCTGGCCAAAAAAATCCAGGCGAAAGAAAAAGCAACAACAACATTCACCCTGAACCTTGAATCCTAAAAAGAAATCCACATACCTGCCTTCTTCCTGTGGTCACAGACTAGACTAATTTTCTCAACCAATTCCTCATGCCCATGACTGGAACAACAGCTCTGCAAAGAGACGAAGAATTTCCTGCTAGTGATAAAAAAGAAGCTGAGAAGAAAACCCTGTATCAGTGGTGATTCCTACTACTCTTTGCAACAACAGGATAAGAAGCTGCTACTGCTGCTGAGAGGAGGAGGAGCTGCTGCTGAGACTTAATAAGCTTTGATGGCTATTGAGGTAATCCACGAAAGAAATCAACCATCTGACTTCTCAGCCATCTACCACACCCAGTTCCTCAACTGCATGTGAGCAAGAATTCCCCTCACTCCACTACAAAGATACTGCAAAGCAGCATGTTCATCAGCATCATCACTCATAAGGATTCCTCCATCTTGATACACACAGAACATGAACTATATTAGTGCTTTGATCATGCAAAATCCCAAAAACAAACACAACACAAAGAAAGCAAAAAACGAAAAAAAAACTCCACGGACAACACCTCCAACTACCACCAACAACTTCAACTACCCACCAACAACACCAAACAAACAACAACAAGAAATGCAACAACAGCAACAAAAAGTGTCTGAAAAATCAACTGCAGGAGACTGGACACTAGACTGGCAGCAAAGGAGGTTTGGGTTTTTCTTTGGAAATGGGTTCTGGTATCATCTGCTCATGCAGAGGGATTTTGATGAATTTTTTTTCAAAAAACAAAAAAGAACCAGAAGCAACAACAACAACAACAACAACAACAATAAAATACTGATCTTTCTTCTGTTGTTGGGTACAACACAAATCTTACGAGCAAGTTGTGTAAGCTACAAAAAAAGCTTGAATCCCAAAGTCCCACTTGCAAAAGCAACACAGCAGGTACCATGATGATCAACTGATATAATATGATATAAATCCAATTGTGTAGTGCTGTTGATCTCAACAAGTACAGTCAGGCTTTCCTGACATTGATTCTCACCTTTTTTTTGAGTGTTGGGAACTTGGGTAGGTAGTTGTTGTTGTTGTTGTTCAGATCTTCTTTTCTTTCTAAAACCCTGTCTGTATCCAGACAAGGGTCGTAAGATTAGTGTAGAAAATACCCAAAAATACAGGGAGTGTGTAAATGCAGGCTTGTGTCTTAGAGCATCCCCAGGTGTGCTGACTCCTGACTATGTATGTAACTTCTCACATCCAAGTGTAGTTATTTATTTATTGTTTTGCAACCCCACCCATAACACTGAAACTAGGTCTGCACATAGGTTAGAGACTACTGATAGCACACCACGTGGACCAGTCATTATGAATTGGCCAATCAGAAACAGGGAGTAGCAGTCAGATCATATTTATTACACTCTTTTCTAGCAGGTGCACAGCTTTTGTTGCGCCTTTTGTCAGCTTCAGCAAACTGTCCAAAGAAGTTGTGGGCTAAAACCATGTTCCTGAGCCAAACTGGCATGCTTTGACTTTTCATCAAGTTGTACTGTGCAGGGTCACATACTAAGCACCGCTGGGGATGCTCTTAGGGATGAAAAAACAACTCTATATGGCCAATCAGATTGTTAGAATGGCAACCTTGAATTTTTCTGAGGAGTTAACTTGAGTAAACGGGTGTTTTTATAAAATGAATCCAATCCATGGTGTTTTTGTAATTTTTTTCTTGGAACAAATTAGACTATGACCCATTTTCTGATGCATGGCAGTTTTGGTTGCAATAAAAATGGACGGTTTTTTTTTTAATATCAAGAATAAGTTATACGGGTGGGTGTTGTTGGCTTTGGAATATAGAGGTCGATAGGTTAGGTGGTGTTTTCATCAGCAAATCCATGTTGGTTCTTTTGCAATAATTTTTTTGGCATAGTTTTTCATCAAAAAAATGGAGCATTTTTGTTGTGGGATTTCACTTGGAGTAAAGGTTCTTCTTGTTTCTTCTTGTAAAAATCGAAACAGCTTAGAGGACTATACACATATTTATTTATTTTCTTTGGTTTTAGGGGAAGGAAACTCTCATGCTAACTCGAGTCCCTCTTGTTGTGAAAGCCTTTGTAATCCGTATGTTGTTTTGTTTGGAAGGAACGAAAAAATTAATTTCACACTTATTTCGCACAAAATGTGTTTACAAAGATAAATGTGCAAACATAAAAAAAATGTGGTGCAAACTATGGACAAAATGATGTCATGAAGTTTTCGAGCAAAGTTTTGCAAAGTCCAATGCACATGTGAATTTGCAAAAAGCTATAGACCCTAAACCCTAAACCGAGTACCCATGCTCATGGAGTCAGGTACCTATTAGTGAAGGTGATGAACATTGCTTTAAAAAAACAATTCTTGATAGCTAATGAAACAAGGTAGCAAGTAGCCAAGAGGCCCATTTTATTTCCTTTGGGGGGGAGAGGTGGCAATTGTTGGATTATTATTACAAAAACACACACATAAAAAGGTGTATTTTACATACTTGTTCTTCATATGTTGAAGTTCAGAAAAATTAAATAAAAAACTTGCCTTAATCTCATTTTCTAAAATAAATAAATAAATATTCAGCAAAAAAAAGTTCCAAACATGAGTCATAGGTATGTACACAACATTGCTTTTCCTCCTCCTCTTTCCTTGGCAATGCATCATGCACCCATCACCATGAACGTATCCCATTAACTTAATTTTTATTTTGCCCAAAGTTAAAAATTGTGGCAACTTGCAAATGTGGGCAAAGGGGAAATTCTACCACGATCTTATTTTGGGAATGTCGAATGTTCTAATAGTTTTTTTTTTGGTTGTGATGCACCAATCAAAATGGCTCATTGGGGGAGGGGGATTAAAAACACCATTGAGAGATGGCCCACAACGAATTAAATAATAAAATTAACAATAGATACACTAGAATCGCGTCTCAAATTTCAATGCTTCTTTTTGCAAGTGCAATTATCTTGTGGGGGCTACTCAAAGATCTAATCTCAACTGTTTCCATGCAAAGTACATCGCTTGCATGCATAAGGTACGAACTATCAACACTCCCCCCCAGTTGATAGTGCTTTCCAAATGCTCCAAAAATTGTATTGGAATTATGGTGAAGAACTTCGCTCGATTATACACATGTGAGTGAAGTTCATAGTTTTAAAAACTTTTGCAAAAGGGGAAAAGTGTGCACATGAGTATTCCAAAAGTTGTAGTGAACTTTTTAAGCTCACCACCAAAAAGCCTAAATACACCGGCACTTCTAGGGTTCTAAGTTCTTATTTGTACAAGGGAAAGAAAGTGACCATATGCATCGGAAATATGATCATCATCGTCCAATTGCAAAGAGCAAAAAGGCACCTTAATACAATAATAGGCTTAAATCTTGATGAATGACATTGTGATGTGTTTTACATGCATCAAAGGCAATTTTCATGCAAATGGGTTATAAAGGAAAACTTGTCTTTTGAGTAATAAGGAAAAAATGAGATGTAATGGATTTTTTAAAAAACCTTTTGACTAACAAGAAAAAGTATTATGTAATGGGTTCCCAAAAACATTTTTTTTTCCTTTTGAATATTGTAGTACCTTATTGGATTTGGCACAAGGGTGTTGAATCATGAATTCATTTATTGAAAATGAAATTTGGCATATTTTATAATAATTTTCAAAAAAAGAAATTGAAATTAAAAATATTTAGTATTTGGTATGAATGAGGATGTGAATCATTTTTCATCCATTTTGATACATATTTATTAATTCTGTTACATTTCTTGATTCATATTTGTATTTGCCTTCATATTTATTAATTCTTATTTGTCATGCTTCAATTTGATCGTTCTATATTTCAAAATGCAATGAAATTGCACTAGAATGTGTGCAGGATTTGTATTGTTGACAATGGATGAGAGCTTTAAGTAATGATTTTCAATGAAATATATATTTTTGCGCAACGTTGTGTTAGATTTTGACATTCATTCACTAATTCCGTCAAGCATTTACACTCACAATATCCCATTCTCCACCAAAGTTTGAGCTCATATTATCAGTCAAACAAAGGGTGAAAAATTGTGAAGATGGAAAAGAAAAAAAATGAAGAACATGCTACTCATCAAGGTCTATAACCTTTAGGTTTTCAAATTTTTATTTTTACATTTTATAGTTTGAAAATTTGAAATTTCGACACATCAAGCAATAAATTTATCAAAAAAATGAATTTTTAATTTGTAATTTAATTATCAAACAAATCCATTAAGGTGTTACAATATTGAGCAAATGTTGGATGCAACAAGGGGTTCAAAAATTTGACATTTGACCATCAAGCAAAAAATTAGATGAAACTAAATTTTGGTCTAGTCAAACCTAGACATTTCCAAAATCTATACTAGTTAGCACTATAACCAACCCCTCCATTTTATAGAGTTCACACTTAAAGGTTACCAACCTACCACCCATATCAACCAACCCTAAACCAAAAGAAAAGTATGGGGATTCATGTGTGTGAAATCAATCATGTTGTGGGGGGAGAGGGGGGGGAGTATAGTGCCAACTAGTACATTAATATTGTTGTATTAATACACTCATGTCTCATATTTCTTCATCCTTCATTGCCGACAAAAAGATAAAAACAAAAAGAAATTAAATATTGAAATAGAAAGTGTAAAGTGAATTTGCATTGTATTATATATATAGATATGGTTTATATTATTTTTACTTTTATTTTTTGGGGTTTATGTTTGTGACTAAAAAGATGCTTGTATGGCATACTTTTGAATATTCATGTGCCCACTTTGTTGAAGGAAACAAAGACAAGACATCGCCCATGTGGGTCTCACAATAGGGTGATAAGGGATTTGTCAAGTGTTGTTCCTTGAATCTTCAACCTTTCCACAAAAAGTAACAAAATATGTGAAACCATACATATAAAATGCTTTAGAGTACACACACACATACATTGAATAGAGAGTTGTTGCATGCATAAGAGAATATTAAAAACCAACTTAAAAATATGGCATTCTTTGTGTTCACGATGGTGTGACTTCTCCAAAAGTCACATTTGGGGTGATATATTTCTCTTGCGAAAATCCATAGAAACTTAAACCATATAAATATTGAGAATATGTGTGTGTATTTTATGTACACTTTGAAGACATGTCCATTTATCATGGGGCTTGAAAACTTTGAACATATCAAAGGGTGGAAAAGCTTATGCCTAAATCAAAATTTAGCATGAGAAATAAGGCAAAACCTAGAAATAAGGCATGGCCAAAGATGTTGTAGGATTATACTCTCATTATAATTTCTATGAGAATATAATCATGTAATTTATTACAAACTTCTAATTCAGAATCTAGTATTTGAAGGCATAAATAAGGCAAAATCTAGGTCATACTTCAAGCTCACATTAGTCAAATTAAAAATTAGCAATGTGCATTGTACAAATGTATGCATATGGGAGAAATATTTACATGGAACTTGCCTTAAGGCCCATTGTCCAAATATCTTCTTAAAAATGTGTCAAGGCGACCTATTATGGATGAAATGAACATTGATAGATGAATTCATCCATGGATTATTTCTTAACTATATGATAAAATCAATGTAGGATATATACCTTAGTATGAGCTTACATGTGACTCAAAGGCCTAATGATTTGGTGAACAAAAAAAGCTTCGAATGTTGCTGAATGCATCATGTGATTGTATGCTCAATTTAGGGTTTTGGGTATAATAAACATCCCACAAAATGGAATCAAAGAGAATTTAAGGTTGGACATTAGTGATGAAATTCAAGCAAGACAAAAACATATCAACATACATCATTCTTTGAAGAATCCATGTGCACTATCATGAAGGATTTTTTCTTCATGGAGGTACATAATAATATCGCACAAATTTGTTAACATATTCCAAAATATGGCAATTATGATCTCGGGAAACTAATTCCATGAATTGTCAAACAAAAATGGCCAATACTTGGTGTACTAGGTCTCACTTGAAGAACTTGAAGTCCAACTAAAATATCAGAAACATAAAAATAGGGCTTCATGATACAATCGACCAAACACATGTTGCTGTTATGAAACACAACAAATGAATCACACGAAGAAATTGGGAAGTACACACCTGCTGTCAAACTTCCTCACCTTCAGAGTATTTCCACATGCAAGAAAGTAGCAAAAATGTCCATACAGATGATCTTCAGCAGGTGGAAATCCCAACAGATGAAGCACAACTAGTATCCACTGACCTCCATCAAAAGGCAGACACACATTAGTACATTCACTAGATTACAGCAGCAAATTTCTTCAGGTAATTTCAATTTGTGGAATTCTGAATTCAATTGCCAGGATCATAAGTAAACTTGCTTTTGAGCAAAGGAAATTCATTTACATCTCCTTTGAGAACACGGTTTTCTACCATAGTCTTTGGTCACCACTCTAAAACCACCCATTGTTCCTGCCTTGAGGCAATAGAACCTCCAACTACTGTGCTGAAGTCCAGACTCAATTGAGTCAACCAGGGATAATTTACATTTGCCAGCATGCTCTAACAACTAGGATGTGAATGAGAAACTACGAGATAATAGTCCCTCAGGTCTGCACATATTTTGCAGATTCTCAAACTGGTTTCTTATACAGCACAAATGGAGAGTAGGAAACTCATGTGCTATCCCATGTCCAAAAGCATCCATCCTAGACCTAATGTTTTGTAGAGGGGAGTGGGTTACTGCAAAACTTGCAAATGGCAGTAGCACTCCAAAGAATACATCAATCAAAAACTGTATTTTGAACAAAAATTGTAACCTGATGAGACAAACCCAAATCCTTTCAGCACCAGATCAACATGAAGGGTTCTCTCTCTCTCAAGTTCCTACATAAGGCCCTCGAGATGCAACTGGCGCTCCATGTGAAAATCTCCATTGATTGCATGCTTCGCAATTGTCCAGTAAATCCAGATTCTCAAGAGTACAAAATTTACACTGCCATGTCTTTGCTGTTGGCATTCCATTGCTGCCCATCTCTCTTTCCTTCCCGCATGCCGCACAGACCAGAGCCAATGGCTGGATTGAACACATCACAGAAAAATTTATATAAGAACAGTCTAAAAGATACTACCACCACAACAGTTAAATAGCCACCAGTACACAAAAAAAGTTAATTTTGAGGAATTGGATGTTAACCTGCTGAAGCATATATGCTACCTACCGAACCAATCTTGCTCATAAGCAACATGAACAGAGCTAGATTTACAGAGCCCTTCCAGAGTGAAAATGGCATACCAGGTTATGTAGTGTGCAGACATTGCAAACCCACTGATCAGATCCCAGAGGGCTTGCACCATTGTTTTTTGTTCCTTGAGACTGTCCGTAGCTACTGCTTTCTCCTTGGCCTGGCACTCCTTGCTGTGCTCTAGCCAGGGCTGCAGCTTTTACAGGATCAAAGCCTGCTGCTCCTTTCCTATTCACCCTTGATACAGCACCAGCATCTTGTACCACATTTGCATCATCTAATCTCTGTTTGCGCTTCTCTTTACTTGGTTCATTTGCTGATAGTTGTTGACCTGATGACTGGGGCCCCTGTACTTCTTCAATCTCTTTTGCCTTTCCAGCACCATCATTGCTGTTTGTAGTAGTAGGAGCAGCACACCAAAGGTCGTCCTTTAGTCTCCTTTCAGCTGCCATGGCTGCAGCTTGCAAAGGACTCAATGCTTTCATGATTTCACTGTCCCCACCCAGCCGATGGGAGCCACTAGGCATCAACATCCCTGACCGAGCTCGTTTCTCTGCAGCAGCAGCAGCTGCACTACGAAGATTGGTAGGGGGAGGATTGTGGGTGTAACCACCCAGTCGTTTGCCTGGAGCATCAAATCCTTGACCTGTTCCAGTAATACCTTTAGCCATCAACTCCTCACATTCCTGCACAGAGACCAGTTGATATCAGCACAAACAGCTCAGTAGTGCCAAAAAGCTCAATAGCTCTCAAGTCTACAATACTCCCAAAATGCTGACACGAACTCTTTTGGAAAGGCCATATGCAGAGGTAGGAGTATAACATAATACAATCACATTGGGTTTGTGCCAATGGCTCCTGCACAACCATAATTATTTGAAGCTCAAAATGTAACCAAAACCCTGTCATTCTGTGATTGGGTTTGATCGTAATCTGATCCACACTACTGTGTCTGGAAAATGGTGAGACCTTAAGCTCTTGCCCTTCAGGCTGAGACCATCTCATGTGAAGAGAATAGAAATGTGGATTACTGAACTAACAAAGTCCATTTGGACCATGTAGGGTTTAGGGTTCACAAACCAGTTTTGACTTCAAATCCATATTCTATCATTTGCAGACCAAAAAAGGGATACATTGTTATCAAAGCTTCCATCTGTCCTTCAAACTGTAATATAAGGAGATGCCAGAGTGCAGTGTGAAGTACCTTGGTGATTTCATCGAGAAGTTTGTAGAATTTGGCATCATGGGGTCCATGAACATTGTGCGTAAGCTCATGCAGCAACGTCCCTAACACATCCTCATATGGATAAAATTCAGATTCATGGTTATGGCGTCTCAACCTGACCCGCACTTCTCGTCCTCCATCTATATTAAGTCCCAATAGTGCTGGATTGCTGGGACTGCAACAAATCTCACCCCATTTTGTTTTTGTCAGTCTTTTGCATCATAGGAGATGCTATTAATATAACTGGAAAGAAACACAATAACCATGCAGCAAGCAGACACTCACATGAACTTTCCTGTTGTACTCTAACCCTAATTATGTAAAAGATCAACGATAAAAAAGAAGAGCCACAGCAAAATTGCAACTGGAAATCTAGAACCAAAAAAATTATAAACCATTTGTCATAAAACTGTGGAATTTTTCATTAGCACGGAGAGACTCTACTGCCCTTTCGTTGAACTGGAAAGTACCCAAATTCTGATTTCCCCTTCGTTAAATTGGAGAGTACCCAAATTCTGATTTGCAGAGAGACTATGTTCAACAGACAGAGCTCAACCATGAACCCACAAGGTTTCTCAGCAGAGCTCAACATGAACCCTAAGGTTTTTCGGCTGAACCATATGACTTGAGGACGTAAATGAAGTGGGAAAGAAAAGGTAGGTGGGAGGGGGGAAGAGAGGGGAGTTGTGAGGAAGTTGGAAAAAAACTGAGCGTACCAGAACTCGGAGAGCAATTTGACATTCCACTTGCGTTTGCGCATGATAGGTTGCACCTGCTTGGCTGCCATCTCCAACATCTTGCGAGCTTCCACATCCCGTTCTTTCCCCAGAGTTCGAATTTCCCATACCTTATTCAGATCACCAGCTTCAATCGAAGCTATCGGCATCTTCAATTCACAACAACAACACCAAATCGGACTAAAAATCTCCCAACTCACAACAACAAAAAAACAAACAAACAAAGCTCAGATCGCCGATTCCAAAACAGCGCAAACGAACGCAAAGCTCAGCTCACTAGGGTTTGCTCGCTACAGAAACACGCAGAAGCTTTTTACCGCAGTTACTATTACCTAAAGCTTATATAGAACTTACCTACCTTCCTTCCTTTTTTCCCCAGTCTCTTGAAAGTCAAGTAAGTGAATTTCCAGGGAGCTTGCACAGTTTTGGCACCTGGATCCAGGTCCCAATCCGTGTGGGACCTTATCCTAGGGTTCACATGGTTTTTTTTTGTTTTGAGAGTTGAGTTTTGAACCCTATATCCAAATCCCAAGCCAAGTACCTATCTTTTGGGGATGTCAATCCTCAAGGTCCAATTGGGGGCGGGGGGCCCAAATCCGAGGTCCCAGAACCTTCTCCAGTTCTCTGGAATTGGGCACCAAACTTGACTCGAATTTGGGTTGAAGAGGGTTGGAACTTTGGGGGGCTGTTTCTGGGGGAAGAACTTGAGGAAGGGATTCTGGAACGAAGTAGTTTTCATTTGGTCCCACATTTTGGATTTATGTAACCCAGCACTCCACTAGTGCACCATCTAGTGGAAACCCATTTACCCCATTAACCCATTATGGGTCAGTCGTGGTTCTTACCATGGTTTAACCATGGTAACCTATTGTGTAAACCCTCATACTTTCACCATGCAATACCTAGGGAAATATGTATGTAAGTGGGTAAATATCATGGGTAAATATGTAGTGAATATAAGTGATTACTATCTAGGTAGGTAGATGCATGTGGATTGTTGATGCATAGCTAATCATGTCGATCTACAAAGATATGTTTGAAAATGTAATCTCAAATAACAACTATTAAAAAATTAATATGATTATGAATTTTGTACAAAAAGATTGAAGAGAAATAAAATATTGGTTTGTATTTTGTTTTCGTTTTTAAGTGAATGCATTTCTTCTTTAACAAGAGGATCAACTTGAACGTTTTTAGTTGTTAATGAGGAAAGTAAATATACGTGTTTTTAAAAATGAATATGATATAATGTTACACAGGTTAAATCATGTTTTGATGGACCAATTGGGTCAAATGTTAAACAATTGAATGTTAAACCTTGTGTTCAATGTATGATACATATTGCAACTTGTTGGATAGGAAATTGAATTCTTGTGATAATATGAAAAGGGTTGTTATTTATTTGTGTTTCAGCAATTTTTTGTTCAATTGGTGTCGTGTTTTGTTAATTGTATGTAATTGTTCATATATGTGCAAAGGTGAAAACATGCTAATATGTACCAGAACAATTGTAACCATTACCTAATATTTAATATTTCAAAAGTGGTTAGTTAAATTGATGTTGAAATTTTTGGATTTATTTATATAACAACATTCATAATATATCATGAGAACATGTGAATAAATTTGAAATTAATCTAACAAAAAAATTTTACTCAAAAAAATTAGAAAACAATTCTAACCAAATGTTTTTAAGTAATAAAAGATTTACAAAGTGACATAAAAAAATTGAAAATAACAAAGTTTTGGCAAATTTTAATGTAAACTTCAAAATAAAAAATATCAAGAAAATTTTAATGATCTTTGAAAAGAATTTAAAAAACATTCCAAGAATATTCCAAGTTAAACAATCACCTTAGGGGCATCATTGGTTACTATTAACTTGCTTTCACTTACAAGTATTTTATTTTTTATTTTTTTTAAATTGAGAAATTTTTATTCATATCAATGATTTTGAATTTATTTTTGTGTAATCCTCAAAAATTTTGTCTACACTATTTACAAAACCATTTAGTGTTGCATAATTCCTTACATTTAATTCTACTAATGTGTCTTTTAAATAATGGTTCATTATGGAGGCTAGTTGTTTGTTTTGGCACATTTTCTACTCTAAAATGAAAAGGACATGTGTAAAGATGAATGTCTTGTGTTAAAAATGTAAATGTTTTACCATGTGTTTTTTGGAATATATGTTTGTTATGTGTTGTTTTAACATTTGTGTGGACCAAATATGATAATGTG
>Ga0116229_10004785_pt1 | contig 22173 bp, 15 predicted proteins | sample S1TSphgellanicum_3_FD_87313 | JGI IMG/M metagenome (GOLD analysis project Ga0116229, IMG submission 87313) | Host-associated microbial communities from peat moss isolated from Minnesota, USA - S1T2_Fc - Sphagnum magellanicum MG | ecosystem: Host-associated > Plants > Peat moss > Unclassified...
ACTTATGTACCTGTTGGCGATATGGGTCCTCCCGAGCACATTAAGCAGATTGCTATCCTGGTGTTCAAGGCACTAGCCGGTGTTGCCAAGGCCAAACCAACGGTTGCTTAGGCCCTTAGAAAAGCCCTCCTCCTGGATCTCAGGTCTACCTTGTAGGAGACCCACTTTATCGGAGCTGGTCCAGCAAGTTATGGCAGTACATTTTGGACAGCTGCAAGTATGTCTTGGGCATAATACATAGGATGGAATTCAAATATGAAAAAGTCTGTGAATTCAGTCTCACTGTGAAGAAGATATGTTGCCTTCATATGTGTACCTAAATTTGACAACCAATCTGGTTTCAAGTCTCATAAGAGAGCCTGCCAGAGATGCCCCAAAAAAAAAATTATTCATTCTATTTCGAATTACAAAGTAGACTTCCCTGGCTTGCTGAGATGCCCCCACAAAAATAAGAATTATTCATACTGTGTTTATTCATTGCAACATCTTGATAGTACCATATTGTTTGCAATTTTCAGAATTTTGTAGTTCACACATTTCTGAGCTCCTTGCAACATCTGCTTTGTGAGAACTGATATAAGCATTTCACTGTTGTGTTAGTAAGGAGTCAAGACTAATCCTGGCAGCTTCTTTCCTAAGCTATAGTTTTATGCTATGCTTCAGGTAGGCCTCTTTTTATAGGGTTTGGGCTCTTACACACACTTTGCATGCTAAATTTCATTATGTCCTCTTGTCAAGTGACCGATTCCAAGACTAATATTCCATGTGGGATGATGATTTTCAAAACTTTCAGCTTGAGAGTTCATATGGATCCATTGTGTTCAATAAGAATACTAGGCAGTAAGCATTTCATCTTTGTGCAGTGTGAGTACAATTGAGGACCACCTGTTTTAACCAAATTACCATGTCAGCCCATGTTGCTCTTTTGGATCTCAGTAGGGGCACAAACTCCCCAGCCTGTGACTTATGATAGAAGGCATGGAACCAAAAGAATTTTTCATCAAAGTTATGATATCTTGCACCCTTCCATCCAGTGCCCCATGGTCCACACGTTTCTTCATTGAGCTCAAACAGACAATTGTTCACTTGAATACAAGTCACTAGCAGATGGAGCTACTATTATAGTTTGGAGAAAAAAATTGCTACATGAACTGAAAATTCTTGTGAAAGGGCTTATTCTCTTGTTGGGTGACAATCACGGAAGCATTCATTTAACGAGGAACCTTGTCTATCATCCAAGGACCAAGAACAAATGACTCAAGGGGAATGATTTAGTCAAAGTCATGGCCAGATTCAAAGATCTTTGTGGCTTGTCATCGGTCCATGGCACCATTGATGTAACACAAATCCATTTGCAAAAAGTAAAGGGTGAAAATTTGTTGCAATTGATTTCTATTCATTCAAGTCTAAAGGTTATAATATATATATATATATATGCAAATAATAGTTGATCACCACAAGAGGTTTTGAAATGTCTTTGTTAGTGTTCCTAGCTCAATGAATGATGTTTGAATCTTGTGGATATTTTTTTTGCATCAACATGTCATCAAAGGAAATTTGTTTGTAGCCTAACATGGACCAAAAATGATTATGCCATATATCCTTGGTGATAAGGGGTATCCCTTTTTGCCTTGGTTAATGGTGCCTCACAAGCGATTTGGTGCCCATCACATTATTCTTGAAGCATTGTTCAATTAAGAATAGTCTCATGAGAACAATGTTATGCATGATTCTTTTAGGATTTTGGAACAAATGTTCACACAACTATTGTTTGAAATGAGCCTATATATCTTTTTATTACTTGACATTGTCATGTGTTGTTGCATGTTACATGATTTGATCACGAATGGCAAAGATGAAGATATAACTTAGACTCTTAATGGCCTAATTGGAAATTGAAAATGATCAATCAAGTGCAAGGATGAAGGACAAGCAATGAGCAAGCATTGATGTTGAAGTTGAACAAATACTTTTACAAGATGATGAAATGTTTAGAACTACACAACTTAGAGTTCAACTAAAACCGTACCTTGGAAATTAGAGGCCTCAATTTTGAAGGCATTGATAGCATTGGTCTTCATTTCTTTGCTAAAATGCAAATGCAAACAAATTATATAAAAAAATTATCCAATTGAAAAACAATCATGGCTAAATTTAAAGGTTTGAAAATTTTCACATTTACCTGGCTATTAGTCTATTTTTCATTTTTCAATTTTGCTCTTTGTAATGATGATGTATGTTTCCTTTTGAATTTGCATTGTGTAATGATGAGTCTAATGTTAACAGGTGCACATCTAGAGTCATATCAAATTTGTCTTGTAGAAAAACATGGCACATTATCGCATTTATATTTGCCAAAACATGAATAATATTCTTGTTTATCTTATGCACTTTCCTATTTCTACCCTTCAAATATTTTAACTATTCCTTGGTGGTTTGCTAGTGGATCTTATTGTGACACCTTTCAATTTTCGTAAGTGTGACATTCGTGGGCTCCATAACTTCAATTATATTTTCATTGTTTTTGTCTATTTCTTCAAGCACTAAAGTGAAAACATTTGACCATTTCCACTTTTCATATGCTTTTGGGAGCTATTGGAATTGTCGAATTATTTGTAAGTGCTAATGGAATGTTTGTAAGATTCACAAAATTGGAACATGGATTGCTTTAATTGAACAATGACAAATCATCTAGGTTATGAAATTTAGTTGACTCCCTTGTACATTTGCAATTGTAAATTTATTTTCATGATTTTTAAGCACATAGGCATCTCCCGAAAGCCCTTGCATAAGAGATGTTTGAAGTACAATAGAGTTTGTCGTATCCAATATTGTAATGGGTGGCATGTAAGTTGCATCCCCTTTGGCATAAATATTTTTTACATGTCCTAGTGTATTGATCACCCTTTCTCCCTAGAATGCTTGAATATGATTGTAAAATTCCTCATTGAATTGTTTCAAAAGATGGTGGTGATCACAATTTTCAATTGTTAAATCCCAAATTGGAATGTGGTGGTCAATCCCTACATGATAATTTGCAACTTTTTTATAGTTAGAACTAAAGTTGTTCCACTTTTTTTTACATTTTTTTTCAATTACAAGGGACGTTCAATTTTGTGATCTTTTACAATTCATCAATTATCTTATCCCATTTCAATGTGGTAGGTACAATTTGAGAATGAGGGTTAACCAATCATTTGAAAGCTATGTGTTCCATTCTTTTGCATCAAATTAAAGACATGACCTTGAAATGTTCCCATTTACTTTGTCATTGTCAAAAAGTTTAACTTTTGAATTTGGTGCTACTTTCTTTAGTTTCAAGCACTACAATTGTTGCTCCAATGTTTAATGTTACTTATCATGTGGTGTTCCCACCATTGCATTTGGTCTTGTGGTTGTTTACGATGTTGTTTCGATGCTACACATGTTTTTGATTATATTTGATGAAATGACATACATTCATATCTTCCCGTTCCCTTGCGTCTCCCTCTCCCTAATCTTGATCTTGAATTTTTGTGTAATTGATGGTATGTGTCCAACACTAGAGATTGTAACAAAGAAACTCACAATAAAGAAGCTCTCAACATAGCAATGGAATTGGGTATGATGGAGTTGGGCATGATGGATTATAAGTTTACCACCCTACTTTTTTAATTAGTGTTTTGCTAATTATGATTGTGTGAGAATGATTAGGAGATGATCACATTCCTTCACTACTAGAAATTTTGGGTTTTGCAACTATCGTTTGCAACTAAAATTTAGTTGCATGCAACACATGCAACTACAAATTGATGTAGATACCTAAGACAAGCTGCACATGACATTTAGTTGCATGCGACACTACGTATGCAACATGTATATATGGTGTTAATATACATGTTCATCCATACATACTAATCCAAATGTAGTTGCACCTTATGTGTAACTCTCTTTGCAACTACAATGTAACTAATAAAAATATAACATGTGTTCAAAAATTGGACAACTAGCTTGTGGACATGTGTCACTATTTAATTATTTTTATGTTTTCAAAATTAAAAATTCATTGGATTAATTTCAATCATTAAAGTTTCTACCATTAAGATGATGACAGGTGGCACACCATGGAACCTTCATTGACCATTTGACAAGTGTCTTTTTTTTAAGAAAAAAACACCAATTATATGATGACATGTGGCAATTAAGCCCACCTTTTTAAATTTTAAAATATTAATTAATGAAATTTAAGTTGTCTAATTTATGGCTAATAAGATGTTGACGTGTGTTGCCTAGGTAGGTAGGTAAATGTTAAACCCTATTACATAAGTAGGTTTATTTAAGTATGTAAATAAGTTGAACATAGCTAGGTTTAGGCTATATAGGTATAATTAGAATAATCCGATTTTACTTTTAAGATTAACCATTTCATAAAGGTCAAATTATATTGTTTTACTCATCCCTAATGGCACTTCGTGTTTTGTTATTACAAAGGTAATGCTCCTAATTATATATTGAACCAAATAGAATTGGAAGTCAAAGGATATGGGATAAAAAATTCCATTGCAAACTTCATGAACCAACTTAGTTGCACATTAAATGCAACTAATGTATTAGAGTATAGTAGCCAAAAGAGGGTTTTTTTGCTTCTGGTGTCCAAAAAAAACTTGAAGCCCTCCTCTTGGTGCTCTAACACGTTAAGAATCATTGAAAAAAAATTAGAAATGAGAAAGTTATGGCCCCTCAAAGTAAAGGGGGTCAAAAATTCAAAAAAAAAAAACCATTGAACATCACAAAGGCCGATTCTTAAACACTTAGAAATTTCCTTTTATGTTTTTTTTCTATTAAAGTTCAAGCATGATTTGTAGAACTTCAGATGGTGCTCCTATAACATTTTAAATCGTTTAAAATGAATAAGAAATAAGAAAGTTATGAGGTTTGAAAGTAGAAGGGGTCCAAAGAAAAGAAAAACAAAACATTTTGTAACTTGGAAACTTATTTTTCTTATTTTTCTTATTTTTCTTCTTGTTAATTTTTCATTATTCTTTTTCTTTTGCACTTCAAAGATGATTGTAAAACATTTTTAATAATTATGATTACTTAATGAAAATATGGTTTTAACATTATTATATAGCTTAAACTAGTAATTAGCTTAAGATGTTTGTGTATTTGTAGGTTAATTCGTGTAGCCTACTTACATTAATAATTTAACATAAATAATAAAATTTAAATATATAATAGCTATTGATATATATATAACTGATTATCATTATAATTATAATATTATAATATTAATTGATTTTGAATAACGTTTTTGTTTAATCAAATTTACATTTTTTGAAAAAGATTCCAAATAAAATAAAATAAATTTTTTTACTCATAGAAACAAATATTTAAATATATTTGACAAATAAAATTTAAAAAATTGCAATATATATTTAAACCATGGTTTAGTTTAATTTAATATAATTTATTTTAAACAAAAATATTTTAGCCTAACTTAATTTAGCCATAATTGGTTTGGCCTAATTTAATTTAACCATATTTATTTCATGCTAATTTAATTTAACTTAATCTATTTTAGCCATAAATAATTTAGTCTAACTTAATTTAACCATAAGTAATTTAACATAATTTAATTTAACCATAATAAATTTAGCTTAATAAATTTAGCCATAAATATTTTAGCCTAATAAATATAGCCATGGTTAGTTTAACATTTTAGTTTATTTAGCCATGGTTATTTTAGTTTAAATTAGTTTAGGTTAGCCTAAGTTAGCATGGGGTTAACCTTAGTACTAGAGACACATAATATTATTATACATAGCCTATGTAAATATATTAAGTATAATAATTTAAGTATGTATAAGTTTAAGCCATCATTTTTATGACACGTGTCCATGTTGTACACATTTAATTACACATTAATTGCACACACAACTGTATAACTAAAAAATTATATAATACCAAATTTATAGTTGTAAACAACAACTAATTACATAGTGATTGGTTGCAAACAACAGAATTTCTAGTAGTGTTTATAGCTTGCCATGTCATTTTGCCACATTTACTATATATTAAAAAATGATGTTATGTGAATAAATGTTGTATATTACTGAGTTATTTCTTGTAACACCTACAAATGTGAATGTACCTTAAAAGGTTTCATTCAAAAAAGTAAAAGTACTATGTGGGTGTGGATGCACCCTCGCTTACGTTCATGTTAGATTTAGTTTTTTATAAATAATTTAATACTATAAAGTTTGCGCATTTTACATAATTTTATCTTTGTTATAGAATTGTCATGTGTTTAAGAAGGGTTTTTTTTCCCTTGGAAGTTGTTTTGTTTTTTTACTATATAATTAAAAGTTTGTAGCCAAGAGGTTTCATGTAAGTTTTTTTGGTTTAAACCTTGCACCTTAAGCCAAATTTGCAACCTATATTTTGGTGTACTTGGAGTATAAATAGGTATACTTTTGTGCTATGATGAAACTTACTTTTAAACTTGAACCTTAAGTTTTAATTAATACCCCAAGCTTAAAGCTTAACCATGAGACTAAATCTAATCTTAAAGCAAAGTCGTAAATTTTTAATACTAATGAAGTACAACAAAAGGTTCCAAGTTGAACTCCTATTACCTAAACCTAATACCTAAACCATGCCTTTCTTTTTATATAATGTTAATTTTGACAAAAATGTTATGTGCCCATTTGTTTGTGGAATTTTTTTGCATAATGTTATTTAGTTTTGGTAGTGTTTTGTAATTTTGTAAATGTTTTCTAGATTTTGAGGGTTTTAAAATAATGAAATTAGTTTCTAGATTCCTTTTTTTTGGGGTTATGGACAATTGTGATGTTTTGTATTTGGTTCTTTACCTTTTGTTTACTTTTTCTTTTTTATTATATCCATATTTTTTTTATAATAACATGTTGCTTATGACTCATGAAAATGGACAAAGTTACTATTATGTTTTAAGTTTCACTATGTACATTTTATTTATATATATATTTTGTGTGTTTTGTTAAAGGTTTTTGTGCATGTGTTTGAAGTTTTACTATTACATGTTAAAGATAACTAATAATTGAATAAAATTTTGTTTGTTCAATGTTTGTGGTGTAGATTTATTATGTTATATTTGTTTATTTGCGGTGCAAGTTTGTTTTTATTTTTATTTTGTGTAGTCTTTTTGTCTTTTTTGTTTGCTTATTTGTGGTAAAACTTTTATTTTATTTTTACTTTGTACAATTTTTTTGTCTTTTTTATTTTTATACATTCAACTTGATGGCAAAGATTGTTGTCAACCCAAGTAAGAAAAGAGTACCATCTATTTTTGTTTTGGGTGTAATTAATTAATATGTAGTATAGAATGTTGAACATATGTTTTGAGGGTATATAATATGTTCATATGGATCATATGATGTCATAGACAATGGGTACAAGTTCATGGAGTTCATAGATTGAACATGCAACACATTAGTCACCTTCTTTTATATTACTATTGTTTAGTTTTATTGGAACTTCCCATTGTCCAATTATTTCATGTGTTGAATTATCCCCCAAACACAAAATTGGCCTTTCTCCCATTTCAAGGTATGACACAAATGATTCATTATGATGGGTCGTGTTGTTTGTTGCATTGGTGTCAAGGTACTATGTGTTATCACTATTGTCTAAAATTATCAAAGTTGCCACATATAATCTATTATGTTTGGTAGCTACATTGGATTGCATTATACTTTCTTCGGCAAGATGTACTCTACAATCTTTAATTCTATGACCCATTTTTTTACATATGAAACACTTAGTATTCTTCTAGGTGTTTCAAATATTGGGTTATGACTTGTAGAAGGACTAAAATTGTCCTTACCTTTGAAGAACTGTTGAAAGAAAGGTGCTCCAAATCTTTGGGTCCTTCGTTTGGGGTAATGTGGCCTCTTGCCAACATATAAGGTTCACATGTTCTTAGTTGCATTATTTAAAGTTTTTCATTAACATTTTTTCTTGAAAGTTTATGATGAGACATTACAAAGCAATATTAAGGTGCCTCCACATAGAGGTTATAAATGCCTTATATGATAAGGGCATAAATCTCATTAATGGTAAAAGTGCATCTTCATTAATCACTAAAGCTTTTGCAGTTGACAATTGTTCTAATAATGACCAAAAGGATTGAATGTGTTTGATGACGCTTTCACCTTCTCTCATTTTTAAAGTTTGTAAATAATCTCTTAAAAACATTTTGGTGATTACATCTTGACTTTCAAACATTCCAATTAGTTCTTGCCAAACATCATGTGATGTAGTTTTTTTATTGTACATTGGAAACAACATTGTTATTTAAGCAATTAATAAAGACTTGAATGGCTATTGCATCCTTGTCATCCAAATTAGCTATACTGCATGTTCATGTGGCTGGTAAGACTGCAACTCACGTGGTAATTTAAGCAACCATAAGAGCAATCATGGGTTTTGCTTTCATACCATTGACGAAAGGCCATAGTTTTTCTAACTTAAATAACAAAGTTAGTTTGTGTTTCCATATATTGAAGTAAGATCCATAGAACTTCAAAATATGACTAATGTTAAATTTTAGTGTGTGTTGGCATCTTTTGCCAAATTTTCAAGATGCTTAAAATTATTAAATTTTTATTAGGGCATTCAAATTATAGTTTAATTTCTTAGAATTATTTATTTGTAACATATTAAATTCATTGGAACATTAAAAAAATGTTGTAAAGGTGTTTTTTTCTTTGGTAAATATGATGTTATGTGCCAAAGCCCAATTTGACACCAATTTTTCCTATTGTTTTTTTATCCATGTTGGGAATGTCACACCAAATCTACAACATTAAAGAACTTCCTTTTTTTTACTTAAGGATGAAAGAAATGTATATAAGCATTATTTGACTAAGAGAGATAAATTATTTTTATCACTTTCAATATCTCGGTTTTCATAACATCTTGGAAAGTGAAGTAGTGGAAAATGAATTGAAATTTATTGATAGAAGTTTTTCCTTTTATATATACTTAATAATGAATGAACACAACCTTTAGTATTTAAAGGTCTAGAGGAGTTTTTGCCCAAGTTCTATAAATGTTTTTGAGTGTAACTATTTATGTACAAATTATTAAACTATTTTATAAATACCTATCTAATAAATCTTACATATAAGACTAGTTTCATGACCATAACCCTTACTATTGGGTCAACTTTTGTTATCACCATTTCACTTCATCTCAAAGTTGATCAATTGAATGCAAAATTTTTGGTGTTACATACTTTAAAAAATTGAAAGAGGTGATTGGTTGTTTGTTTTGAGGGTTGATGCAATTACATTGATTGAGCAAATTGATCCATTTAAGCACTTGATTTGTGTTTTGTTGTTGTTCACTGAATCTAAAAGTTGTGGTTGAATACAAAACCCTCATAGTGATGGTGTAAAAATATCAAATTGAAAGTGAAGTTGCAAAATCCAAATTGCAAAAACTATTAGATGTGGAGTTGATTCTTGGCCTCCATTGCATCTTGTCACTTCTTGAGTTGGTTCACACCTTGAACAAGTATGCCCAAAAGAGGGATGTATACATTTAGATGATTTTGTTGAAGTTATCAAAATATGCATATTTAAATTATAAATTCTACATTGATCTTGAATACAATTTCAAGATGAAGTTTTTAATGCATTCCATAACATCTTTGTTAGAAAACATGATGGGTCATGTTTGGTTTTCATTAAATTTCCCAACATTGATGACAATTTATGTGTTACAAAGTTCAATGGTTACACCAATTTTAGTTCATTCTTGGAAGTAGACAAATGGGGTTACTTTGCTCATGAACCTTGCCTTGTTTTTAAAAATTTGTGGCTATGTTCAATTCTAGTGTTTTGAAGCAACTTGTACACTTATAATGGAACCATTGATGGTCAAGAGTTGATGATGCTTTAGGGGTGGTCTATCCACACTATTGGGTTGTTACGAATGTTAAAACATGAAAACAAAGTTTTGTTGCTTACATTTTTGAAGCCGCACCTTTGAATCATCTAAATTCACAATTGTCATAACATCATGTCAGATTAAAGCTAGTAACTTGGGATCATAACCAAACAATAGGATGTATGGTGAAAAGGATGCAAGAAAGGCCTAGTAATTGAACCCCATAGCTAATCATGGTGGTTGTAAATCCCAATTTTTAATATGACCATTTAAAATCCCATATTTACACAAACCCTGTTTCACCATATATATGCACCACCCATTTAGTTGACTCACCTACTTCAAAATGGTTTTGTGAAGTCATATGATGATTTATTAATGTTTTCTCACACAACTTTTGAAACTCCTCATGAAATTTTGTTCCTTGGTTAGTGAGTATTTTAGTTGGATCACCACAACTATTAAACACCTTGTCTACAAATGCATACATAGTTTTTTCATTATTGCGATTTAACAATGGCACCAACTTGACCATTTCAAAAAATGTTTAATGATACGCAAAATGTATTGGTTATGTCACACTGTTAAATTTAACAAGTTGGAAAAATCAAAATTTCATAATAACCAAAGTCCATGATGGATGATGGTTGTAGATGAATTGAATGATACCCATATTTGGTCACGTACCACACATTGAGAAATAAATTGTTGAACTTATAGTTGCATTCTTCACCATTATTTTTGTGATTAGAATAAATTATAGGTTCATTGCACCCCATAATGGCCCAACTCCTCATTAACATGCCATACAAAGCCCTCACATTAATTTGGGCGAATCACCATTTACCTACATCAATCACTCCATGCTTGTAGGAAGGAATTACTTTCCCATTTGAATCTTTTGACCCTATGCATGACCTAGTTGCATTCCTTGGGCATTAATCCATCTCCAATTTCATTTGTTTGCAAATATGCAATAACATGTCCATTTTCACGTATGTCCAAGGGCAACATCATCTTTTGGATCAACATCTATATCCTAATATTCCTTGTTACCCATGCCATTTTAAGGTTTAACCCTATAATACCTTAATAATGTGCAAGGGTTTGTAGAGGCACACCATCTTGGAATTGTTTCCAAATCCATATCTATGTGCCAACGAGCCTTGGTGGTATCCTCTTTGTTAGAACTTGGGTTTTGATTCGATCCATTGATATCCTAGTTAACCCTACCAACTTTATGGACAATATCAAAATTATATTCCTATAAAATAAGGTCCCATCTAGTCAATTTCTTGTGAGATTTATCAAAAATTTGAGTGATTGGTGAATGGTGACCAATGTAAATGGATTACCATAAATATAACATCAAAATGACAAAATAACCCAAATAACTATGAAGCATTCCCTTTCATACAATATATATTTTGCCTTTGTTTTGTTGTTGGATTGATTGGCATATGCCACCATGAATTCTTGACCATCATCATGTGTTGAATGAATACAACTCCCAACATTAAGGTGCTCTAGTTGATGTGTAATTGAAAGGGTTGTCCTTGCATGTGTTATTGTAAAATAGGAATTAATGTGAGTTTGGCTTCAACTTTTAAAAGGTTTGTTCTTGTGCCTTGACCCAAATGTATTTTTGTCAATCTTCCTTAATTGGGTCAAAGGTTTGACGATATTATTAAATCTTTCAATGATGAATATCCAATAGTAATTACAAAATTTTAAAAAACTCACAATCAACTAACATTTGTTGGTTGGGTAACTTGTGAAATGGCTTCAACTTTGGCCTTCTAAACCTTTAATCCACTTAAATAAACCATATGACCCATGTTTTCCACTTGAACTTGAAAAAATCAACATTTGCCAAGATACAATTTAAATTATGTTTTTAAAGTTTTCCAAACACCTTTTACAAATGTTGCATGGGGTCCCCTAAAATGACGTTAAAGACGATGATATCATTTATGTAACACTTGGCAAAGTTAAAACTTGTTAACACCCAATTCATGACCGTTTGGAATTTTATAAGGGCATTTAAAAACCAAATGGCAAGAATCAAATACCATTAAAGGCATGGCACATTTGTTAAAGTGCATTTTTTTGTTCACAAATCTATAATTTTCACACATATTTCTGTCACAGACACTAACATTGAACATGTGATATCAAACATGATCACATGATGAATGGAGTTCATTCACATGGATTTCCATAGACATGACTTTGTAATCCATTCATAGTCCAATCATAATCCACTCATAATGAACTTGTACTTCATTTATAGTTAATTTGTAATACATTCATAGATAATTTGTAGTTAACTCTTAGTCCTAGTTTTCTTAGTTCATTACTAATTCATTCTTAATTAATTCATAGTTAATTCATGATTCAATTATAATTCACTTTCGATTCATCATTACTTAACTTATAATTCATTTATAGTTAAAAAAGGCTTTCAAAAAGGTTCTTTCGTCAATGGGCATATGGAAACCCCTATGGAAACTTTTGTGAGCTATGTCCCCAAAAGGATGTAAATTGAGATAAAACCCCTTATTATGTTCGATTTGTTTAACACCATTATGAGGTATTATCTTGTTCCATATTGTTGTTTTATTTGAGTTTACATTTTTATGATGTATCACAATAAATATTTGTTTACACTTTTGTTTGCACACTTCATTTTGTTTTTGTATTAATTTTTATGTGTTTGGATTTAAACTTAGGACTATATTTCCATCATTCATTTTCATGGTACTCATCCTTGTGACATTTTATCTAATTGCCAAAAATGTTCTTATTGGTTGGCATCATCATTAATAAGGCATATTCACTTCAAAAATGTTTTTTGGTTGGCCACATTGTTTCTAAACCAATGGTGGTGTTTGTCATGATGCAAGTTCTTTGGGTTGCCCTTCTTAAACCCAAAAGTTACAATATGGTCTTTCACCATGTTTAACTTGATGTGTTTCAACAATTATAACACATTTGCTAATGTTATTTATGCAAGTTGAAATAACATATCATCTTGCATATGTTAATTAATTTTTTTGTCCAAATTCCCATATTAGAATTAAACAACTTAAATTTCCTTGATCCTTTGTGTTGTAGTGATCAACCTTGATATAGGCATATGCTCATTGTAAACTTTCATTAAATTTATATTGAAATTTTTATACACTCCAAATTCAAACCCTTTAGTAGTTTTTTGCAACTTTTTGAAGAATTCCATGATAGGCCTCATTGTGGGCAAAAGACCTTGCACATTAGTGTAAGTGATAATATTGACATTCTAACATGTTAAATTGCTATTTGATGTTGTTACATTTTACATTTGAAGTTGTACAACACTTGGAATTATAATACCCTTGGTGATGGAAACATAATTGGGTGACCTTGGACCAATATAATCATCACTTTTCAATTTTTGTTTCATGGGCGAGCTTGAATTTATGGTAATCATTCATTAATTACTTTTCAAAATGTTGAAATAATCCTTTCCATGCCATGAAAGGTGCAAATAGCAAAAGATTATGCATTTGTTGCACCCACTAATAGAAATTGGCCAAAATGTAATCACTCTATTTGCGACTACATGTGATTATTAGTTATTTGCAACTATATTTGGACATTTTTGCAACTATTTCTTGTGTTGGTCATATTTGTGATTACATTGCACCTAGTTTGCAACTATTTTGATGTTCATCCTTAGATGTGAACAACATTTAGTTTGATTTTCATTCAAGAAGAACAATTTATGTCCCATTAGTTACAAACGTGATTAATTTAGTTGCAACCCTATGAATATACAAAGGTGTATTTTGTGAATTCCAAGGAATATAATTGGGTGTATTAGGATTTATAAACGTAGATTTTGAATATATGAACAACCATATTACATGTGTATTCAAGTATTATTATTCACGTAAATGGCCTCGATATTATGGTTTCATTAATTAGTCTATATTTTGAGTATATTAAAATTTTATGTAAAATATTTACCAAATATATTGTGCCCATGCAATTTTCTCCACAACAATTTAAATTACATATTTAAAATTATTATAAATGAATATTATTATTATTATTATTATTATTATTATTAATTTATATCAATTACATGTAATAAAAATTAAATTTCAAATTTATCTTTGACTAATTTTTTTAAAATAATAATATTTTACTACATAATGTTCATAATGATGATGATATTAGAATGACAAGAAAAATAATTATATAATTACTGAAATTAATTACTAAAAATATAAATTATTATTAGATTATTCTTAAATCATTTTCAAATGACTAATGTATGTATTAAAAATTAATTTTTATTTATTAAAAAAATAAAAATCAAACAAATGACATAATCATATATAATAATAATAATCATAATAAGATAGCTAACCTAGGCTAGCTACAAATTGCATTATTATTAATCTAATATAGGACAATTAATTTGAGTGATATGTCCTACATTCTTGGCAACAAGTGTAGAAATCCCAAAAGCACAAGGTTTTCTTTTCATAAAAATTGAGAAGTAGTAAAACTATTTGTTGATTGTACTGGAAAAATATTTAATATCAAGTCCATCGTTTAATCACTCATTGAAACTACCACCTTGGAGTCATATTATATATACGAGTAGATGGATAAACGAAAAATGGGAGGATTTTGAATCAAATTAAAAACGGATCTTGTATCTAAGTAATCAATTATGAAATATTACTATAATATTAATATATAATTATAATTTTTTTAATATTTCAAATTTATAATTAATATTTACTAATTATGAATTACTCAATGATTATAATAATTTACTGATATATAATTTTTATGTTCAGTTTTATTATTTTATAATAATTATTGTAGTAGTTAGAATGAAAATCTAATAAATTATTATACAAATGCAGAAATTATATTCGATGGAAAAATACACTTATTAAGATATAAAATATTTATTGTAATAGCTCATAAATACCTATAATGAGTGTAGTAATAATATGAATAATAAAAATAAAATAGCTAACCTTGGCTACCAACTAGTTATAATAATAATTGAATTAATTTCCTTTTTATTATCACATATTTACATTTATATTTATTATTAACTATAAAAATTAAAATAGTAATGGGAATAATTATATTAAACATAGTTATCTTAGGCTAGTTTTTAATGATATTATTCAATTAAAAACACTAGTACTCAATATTTATAATTAATATTTAATAATTATTAATTACTGAATATTATATTAATTTATTTGGTTACAAAATAGTAATTAATTATTTAATAATAATTAACTAATTAACAAAATATTAGCCAATTATTAGTTAATTAAATTGGTTGATAGATCCTTATAGTTAATATATAATTAGAATTAAATATATATTTTTATCTAGCTAGAAATTTTATTAAATAATAATAAATATTAAATAATAATAAAATTAATTGAATATTCATATTATACTGATTTTTATTACTATAAATAATTAGTAATTTTATTAGTTAATTAGTTGATTTATTAGTTCATTAGTTAGCTAAATAATTAGCTAGTTAGTTGTCACTTACCTACTTAATTATAGACTTTTCAAGATGATAATGAAAACTAAAACATATGGGATAAACTTTTTAATTGTAAGTCATTTCACAATAGTTTGGACAAATGGGAGCCCCTCCGTTCCTTTGTCCTTTGTTGCAATTATGGTTCTCGTTGCAACAACAAAATGTTGATGATTACAAGGAGTAGCCTTCTTCGCCTTGGTATTTTTTTTGTTTATAGTTGGACGTTTATTAAAAGTTGCAAGCTTTAATAATGTTGGTGATGGCAACCATGGCCTCCTATTATTTTTGTTGCTAAGTACTATGAATGGTGATGTTAATAACAAGAATGAAGGTAGAGAATTGAAGAAAAAAAAAGGAAAAGGAGCTTTCTTTGGCAGTGGTTAGGCCCATTTCCCTTGTCCTTTTGTTGTGTTTTTTTTTTCACATTATAGGTACAAAAACCTAGTTAGGATTCAAATCCCTAAAAAGTGATACATGAAAACCAAGTTCAAAAACACCAAAATCACCTAACAAGTTTATTTATTTTAAGAAACAAACCAAGAACACCCCACAATTAAAACTTTCTCTTAAGCTACAATTCAATAAAATGATACAAAAAAAATACATAAACAAAATATAAAATTTCAAACTCCATAACAAATTGCTACAGCTAAATTGTGTGTAAAACACACACCAAAATAATGTTTAACCAAGTGAAACCTAGATGTAACACAAAATAATTATATTATGCTTTTGGTGACAATAATCCAAGACCAAAACACAAAGAAACAACACACAAAACCACATGTGAGAGAAGATTTACATAACACAAAAAATTGCAAAACAAATGTGTGTTTTGGAATCTTTTAATGGTTTGGGAACACAACTTTCAAATAATTATAGTTATGAGAGAGAATCCAAACCAATGTAGCTACCATGTGAGCCCGTGAGCACGAGTGGTGAGTTGAGATTTTGTTAACAATACAAAATCTTTGAAGAATATTCTTGCCACATAAGCCAAATATTCTCCACGTAAATAAGATTATTCCATCCACATGGATAGAATATTATATTGACATGGCAAGAATATTTTTTTAGTGATACATAATAATCATCAAAATAAGCAAAATATGTTATTGATGACAAGGATATCATAACTTTTGTTATAGTTGTCTACAATTGAAACTTAAAATTTATTTCCCATAACCTTTCAAGATAATGTTTCTAATTATTAGTGAACATTTAAATTAGTTTGATAACTAATTTCTTTTTAACAGTGTTTGATCATTCATGCCAAACAAAATGCTGAATGAACAATTTTGAAACCATTTATAAAATTAGAGTGGTAACATCCTTTGCAAGTTGTAGTTTAGGACCTAAACACAAAGCATCAAAATGAGCACTAAAATTGACAATTTAGAATAGTACTCCTACCTACACCAAAATTACATCATGATTCAACAAGCGACGAACTTCATCACAACTCCAAGTTGGAAAATGGATGAAACTTTCAAACTAGCCACAAAATATGACATGTTGTAAAACATAGTACATGTGTTTACAAGGCACCCACTTCCTTTATCAACCTAATGAATTGGAAATCATGCTACAAAATCCAAACAAGTGCAAGCTGGGAAGTTCCTTATTGTAACTTCATATTGCTTTTTGTTTGGATTTTGGCTAGACATAATCTTATAGATTCATCCATATCCAGGAAAAGGAACTTCCAATGGTGGATTTACAAATACTTCAAGAAATCGACCAATCTCCCACCGATTGTAATGTAGATTTAACATCTTGAATGGCATTGTATGACAAACAACTTTACCATTACCTGATGTTGGCCACGACATTTCATCCATTGGCCCATTTATAAGAATGGAATTTTTCCTTCCGAATAGACTTCGAAGAAAGATTGGCTGCTGTCTATTCAATTCAAATCTTGTTTCTTAAAGAGACTTGATTTCATCTTGGGTGAGATTGGTTTCAACTTTAATAGGCCAAATTTCCAAGATAATTGGTCTATCTAATGCATACTTGCATTTTGTACTGCCAATGCACTGATTCATGTCATCTGCATATAACCAAAATTTGTACAACTTTAAAGGTGCATTAGGGAATTGAAACCACAACCTTGAATAAGTTGGGGCAAGAACACCAATAGGGGTCAGTTTTGTAATTATCCTTGTATGTAGCACAAGAATGCTCAGTGGATTTTTGCAATGTGGAGCATTGAACATGCAACATAAGAGGGTACATCTCTATATGCCAAACTCCATTTCCAATGGAGCTTCAAGGGCCTCGACATCTTCCTCAATTTGATCCACAACAAGTTCTTCAATATTCACACTTAAATTGGTAATTGTATGGTTTACACAAGGATGAAAAAAATTCACACAATTGCACCTATGAAAATCCCCTTTTGATCTAGGGGCTAGGTTCACCTTTCATTTGTAGTAGCCAAAGATCTCCTCACCTTCCATATGTGCAATTCTAATTGTGTAATCTGAACTCAGGGAATATTTCATAACTACGTCTACAAGTTGTTTTAAATCTCCAAATTGGGTTGCTATATGCAAGAACAACTCACTCATATTAAGCCTTGGCCTGGTTGACCACCCTACTTGAAATGAGAATATAATGTCGATTGTTTGAAAGCTTAAACATAATCATTTGATGTTGCAACATACAAGCAAGTTCCCCTTTTCCCAAATTGTTGAAGCCATACATTGTGCATTGTTTCTAAAACATTGCATGTGGCCATGTTTGCAAGTTCTTTCGAAGAGAATTTTTGCAAGAAAAAAAAAATGTTTGTTATGTTATTTTAAAATGTTTGTTACCATAGATGTGAAATTGTCAATAATATGGGGTGAAAGAAGAGATGTGTGGGAGGGTTGAAAATAATACATGTATCATAGATCCTCCCCATTGTTTCACATGAAAGTGCCAAAAACTAAGCCAATTTTCCAACTCTTGAAGTCCAGCTTCATCAATTGCCCTTGAGGAATACCACCAACATCAGATTGTTGCATATAGAACATCTACCTCTTCCAAAGAAATGACATTTTTGTATTCATAGCACAATGTCCTATGTTTTTTTCGCAACTCTAGCTTGATATGTTGTTTTGTGTGTATGTTCGTGGATTGATTCTATTGAAAAAAACAAATTCTTTTTTGTCAACCATCGACTCACTTGCATCTCCATTACCATAGATAATTCGAACAACATTCCAATTGGCTTGAGTGTTGTAGGCCATGAATCCTTTGGTTTGGATTGGGAACACCACATCTTGTTTAAATTCTACCACATTACACACTAAACCTCAGTGTCTTTAGATTGCATATCACATATTATAATTGTCATAATTTGATAGTAGAAAGAATCATACACATGGCAAGTGTGTGTAGTCCAACCTTCAACATGCTTTACATGATCAAACATGATCTAAGCAGTTTGGAAGTCGCCCCTAAGTTGCATCCGCTTAATTAAATCATAGCCACTACTATTTCCATGCATAGACATCTTGAACAAAAACATTTTCTTTCTAGTTTGTTGCCTTGGAAAACAACTATCTTAAATGTAATAATAATCACTATTCGTTTTTAGAGCATGAATGCTAGAAACGTACCTTCTATTCCTTGGTCAATGCTTAAAAGAAACAATTAAATTCCGGACATTGGGAAAAGATAGAGCTAAAAACTTGTCCATCACTTGGTGTAACTTGTCACCTTTAAAGACTTTCACTAGCCCTTGTCCATACTCATTTAGTGCTTCGAAAGGACAATTATACTTGTAGCCAACACAATGGTTGATGTGGTAGCCCATGGTGTGCAAGACACCTCCTCTTCGACTAGGGATTTAACTTGTTCAAACACTTATCTTGAACGACCTTCCTCCATCGAGTGATCATGTGAACCCAAATGAATTGTTGCTTAAGTCAAATTGTCCTACTTGTGCATGACATAATACATGTGAGTTGGACATAGCTTCACACAAAAGGGGGTGGTATTACAAATTTTGCAAAGAGGTGAACCATGTGTAGAACAATCTCCTTGAAGTTCATGAACAACGTAGCCACTCTAAACTGTTTTGTTTCTACATTTGTTAAGAAGAAAGAAATCACATGCATCATTTCGGCATTGCAAATGGCCCAAGTAGCAAGGGGGCAAAAGCACATTAGGGTGTCACAATTTCGATGGATTAAAGTCCCTTTTCAAAGTCCTTTTATAGTGTAGTTGAAAACTAGCTTAAAATATGAATATTTAGATGATATTGAAAGTAACATTTTTTTCCATTTCCAATTTCAAATTATGATGTTATAAGACATATTAAAAATATCCCAAAAAATATTTTTTAAATAATAATTTTTAAATGCTTAAAAATGCTTTAAAAATAATTACAATATTTGGGATTTTAAAAAGTCCATAACATAATAAATTAAAATCACATTCCATTCATTCAATGGATTTTTAGTTTTTTAAACATAATTCATCCAATATCCCAAAGTTTCAAACACATAAAACTAACACATTGTAAGATAAAAGTCCATATCCATGAGTTTTGCAAGTGTGACAAAAAATGTGGGCAAAATTCAAAAGTTCATTACTTATTGGCTATTCACAATTTTGATTTGATCTTTTCATTCTTGGAAGGTTGATTATGATAGCTTTAGATAAGTGAAACCCTTTTTTATTATTTTAATGAATTTTTAAAAAAAAATTTCTTGTATTTAAGGAATACAAGAAAAACTACCATTGTGACGTCCATATAAGTGTATATATCAACGTAGTGTGCAAACACCTTTCAAAAATTCAGGTTGAAATCATTCTTGATGTTAGTTGTCTTAACCTTGTACCATGCATGGCCATCATGTTTTTCTTCCATTCATTATATCTTAATAAAGTGACCATTAGGATTAACAAAAGGGGTGAATTCAAATAAAACATCACTGTTAAATGTGGTTGGAATGCAAGGAATAAATTCAATACAAAAATTATCATAGTTCAAATCTTTCAACTTGGAGTTAGCATGCATGGCAAGGGACATTACAGTAAACTCTCTCTAAACTAATATCCTTGGGACCAGCCGGAAGATATTAGTTTATGGAGGATATTAGTTTACACAAATTATATTGGGGGGTAACAAAAATCATTCCAAAACTTGCCAGAGTAGCATGGAAGGTCATGGAGGCTAGTAGAATGTCATGGATCATTGGGGAAGGTAACGGAACCTTGTGTAGCTTCTTCTAGTGCATCTAGCTCTGTACTTTTGAAGGTGTTTCCTCTGATTTCATCGTTTTTTTTGTGTCATATGTATGATGTATTAGTTTACAAAATGCTATGGGATCGGGAAAAAATATTGAATATCAGTTTATGGAGAATTATTAGATTAAGTATGAGGCCTGCCACGGGCCTATGCCCGCATATTAGTTTAGAGAGAATATTAGTTTACACAATATTAGTTTAGAGAGAGTTTACTATACCTTGAAACGATCAACAATAGCACAGATGGTCTTCCCCTACAAAGGGAATTTTTATACTGGAATATGGGGAATCAACAAAAGTAGAAGGAAAATAATTCATCTACAAAGAAGATTTTGATGGGTAGAGAGATTGTAAGCATTCCATCTTCATTGGAAGAATCACACAAATCTATGAACAAAGATTGATGATTGACACGGTCGATGAAAACCTCCTATTTAATCTCCACAAAATGCAGGATGACATTGGCAATAAATGCCACAGTTTCTCGCACCAAAACGGTATTCTGAAAGTTTCTTGGAAGATTTTTTGCAATGATCTTGAACCTTCCGGAATTTACCCTCCATTCCAAATCGAGGTCACCGATGATCGAAACTTGATAAATAAATCTAATAACATTGTTGCAAATGCCTAAAATTGTTTCACATTTTTCTTGGAATCTTGAAATAAAAAAACTCAGACTTTGAGTTCTAAGAATTAGCTTCATCTGCAAGTGGGTGTTGAAGATTGGAATGAGGTATGTAACTCAATCTAAAAAGTTCTAGAACCTTACAATTGTAATTTCTAGAATTGCAACTAAAAGAAATAGTGAGTAGAGGTCCGCTCTCCACTACTATGGGGTTGACATTCTGTGAAAAGTTGGAAGTGAAAGATCTTGCAAGGAAACAACAAATGACGAAGCCAACATTGAGTTCAGAAATAACGAACCTTTGGTAAAACTCTTTACTCATTAAAACTATTAGTTAACATTTTAGGGTTTTTTGGAGTATATAAAAAGGTTTTGAGTTCTCATTTCGTCCTTTTATGGACTTGTGAATGAATGAGGAGGGGGAGGAGTGGAAAGCTCAAGATTTCGTGAAACCGTCCTTGAGAGCCAGGTATGTGCTTCATACCATTGTTTGTTTTTTTCTTCCATTCCTCTTGTGTTTTTCTGTTTTACTTCCATCTTTTGGTTTTTCTTGTTTTGCTTTCTAGCTTGGCAAGGGGGTGGTGCCATGAACTCGAACTTAAGCTCGGGTGTGAAATTAGATGTGAGCTTGAGCTCGGGCTCCATTTTTGTTTTTTTTGTTGTGATGCTTGTGCCAAGCTACTCTCAACACTGAGAGTAGCTTGACAAGGGGAGGGGGAGCAATGGACCCAAGCTCAAGCTTATATCCTTTTTTTTTCTTTTTCTTGTGGCTCATGCGCCGAGCTACTCTCAGCACCAAGAGTAGTTTAGGGTGGGG
>Ga0116229_10004787_pt1 | contig 22172 bp, 12 predicted proteins | sample S1TSphgellanicum_3_FD_87313 | JGI IMG/M metagenome (GOLD analysis project Ga0116229, IMG submission 87313) | Host-associated microbial communities from peat moss isolated from Minnesota, USA - S1T2_Fc - Sphagnum magellanicum MG | ecosystem: Host-associated > Plants > Peat moss > Unclassified...
CCCGCCTCGATCTCCGCTGCAATCGCGTCCAACCCGCCGGCGATCGCCCTCTCGTCGGCGGCGCCGAGTATCCCCACATGCGCCAGCATGGCGGCATGGGCGCGCGAGCCGGCGATATCCTGTCGCCACAGCGCCCGGTCGAACCCGATCGAGGCATTGATGCGTTGCATGATTTCCGCCGGCGCCGCGGCAAACCGACCGCCCCACTGCGCATTGGCCTTGGAGTTCATGGTGTGCGGGTAAACCTGGGCAGGCGTGTCGTCATCGGGTCCGCCGCGACCCTACTGGCGGGCCTCACCGCGCGCAAATCCGCCCGCGCCGAAGCCGTCGACCTGCACGCGCCGGACAGCATCACGGCCGTCAATCCGCCCACGGCGCTGCCCGACCTGCCGTTCCACACGCTCGACGGTGCCGCGACCACGCTGAAAGCCTATCTCGGCACACCCATCGTGCTGAATTTCTGGGCCACCTGGTGCATCCCCTGCGTCGCCGAATTGCCCGAACTCGACGCGCTCGCCGCCGGCGGCAGCATCACCGTGCTCGCCGCCTCCGCCGACCGCCTCGGTGCCGCCGCGGTCAAACCATTCCTTGCCCAACACAAACTGGCCCACGCCACCGTGCTGCTCGACCCCAAGGGTGACGCCGCCCGCACGCTCCAGGCTGCCGGCTTCCCCACCACCCTGATCATCGACGCCACCGGCCACCTCCGCGGCCGCCTTGAAGGGCCCTGCCGCTGGAGCACCGCCGCCCCCACCATCCGGCGTCTAACCATGTCGCGCAAACCAGTTTGAAGAAAGTGTTCTTTTTTGAAAAAAAGAACCAAAAAACTTTTGTCTGTTTGGTGCCGACCCAGGCGATGCCGATGAAGACTGACGTCAACACAGCGCAGGCGCAAAAGTTTTTTGGTTCTTTTTTTCAAAAAAGAACACGTCTTCCTAGCCCGTGCGCCCAACACGCGGCTTAAACCAGTTCCAGCGCCACCGCGGTCGCCTCACCGCCGCCGATGCACAAGCTCGCCACGCCGCGCTTGAGCCCGCGCCCGCGCAGCGCCGCAATCAGTGTCACAATCACCCGCGCGCCCGACGCCCCGATCGGGTGCCCCAACGCGCACGCGCCGCCATTCACATTGATGATATCACGCGGAATGCCAAGCTCGCGCATCGCAATCATTGCCACCACCGCGAACGCCTCGTTCACCTCGAACAGATCGACATCGCCGATCTCCCACCCGGCGCGCGCCAGCGCCTTGCGGATCGCAAACACCGGCGCCGTGGTGAACAACCCCGGCTCATGCGCATGCGCCGCGTGCGCCACGATGCGCGCCGTCGCCGTCAAGCCTAACCGCGCGGCGGTCGATTCCCGCGCCAAAACCAGCGCCGCCGCCCCATCGGAAATCGACGCCGCATTCGCCGCCGTAATGGTCCCATCCTTCGCGAACGCCGGCTTCAAGGATGGGATCCGCGCCGGGTCCGCCTTCAGCGGCTGCTCATCGCGGGCGACACGATCGCTGCCCTTCCGCCCCTGCACCTCAATCGCGATGATCTCGCCGTCGAACGCGCCGCTCTCGGTCGCGCGCCGCGCCCGCAGCAAACTCTCGGTCGCATAGTCGTCCTGCGCGGCACGAGTGAACTGATACGAACGCGCCGTATCCTCGGCAAATGCGCCCATCAGCTTGCCCGGCGTATAGGCGTCCTCCAACCCGTCCAGATACATGCTGTCCTTGATCACATCATGCCCGATGCGTGCGCCGCCGCGATGCTTGGCCAGCAGATACGGCGCATTGGTCATGCTCTCCATCCCGCCGGCGACGATAATATCCGCCGTCCCGGCGCGCAGCGCATCATGCGCCATGATCGCCGCCTGCATGCCGGACCCGCACATCTTGTTCACCGTGGTCGCCTCAACACCGCGCGGCAGCCCGGCACCCAGTGCCGCCTGCCGCGCCGGCGCCTGCCCCAGCCCGGCCGGCAACACGCACCCCATGATGATCTGGTCGATCCGCGCGCCAATATCCCCGCTGCGCGCCACCGCCGCCCGCACCGCATCGGCCCCCAATTGCGTCGCACTGGCGCCCGACAGCGCCCCCTGAAACCCGCCCATCGGCGTGCGGGCATTGCCGGCAATGATGATCGGGTCGGTGACGGACATCACGAAATCCTTCAACAAAAAAAGAAGTATTCTTTTTCGAAAAAAGAACCAAAAAACTTTTGCTCTTTTGCCGTCTGGAGCAGCCCTAGGGCCGAAGAGCGCAGCGAGCTCCGCCTCTCACTCTATCATACACGCAACCAAAGCCGTCCACCCCGTCTGGTGCGACGCCCCCAAACCTCGCCCGGTCTCGCCATGATAATACTCATGGAACAGCAGCTCGTCCGTCGCCGCCCCACAAAACGGCCGCGCCCCGTCCGCCCCCGCCCGGAACAGCGACACCAGGCGCGCCGACAAAAACGCCGCCACCTCCCGCAGCGACAACATCGCCCCGCTCCCCACCGGGCACTCCACCCGGAAATCATCGCCGTAATAGGCGTGGAAGTCCCGCAGCGCCCGGATCAGCATGAAATTCACCGGAAACCACACCGGCCCGCGCCAGTTCGAATTGCCGCCATATACCCGCGCCAGCGACTCCCCCGGCTCGTAGCCGATCGAAAATTCCATCCCGTCCAGCGACATCCGATACGGTGCCGCATGAATTTTCGACAGCGACCGCACCCCATACGGCGACAGAAACTCCGCCGGATCCAGCATCCGCCGCAGCAGACATTTCAGCCGGTGCCCGCGCAGCAGCGACAGCAAATGCCGCTCCCCGCGCCCCGGCGCCGTCCAGTGCGACACCAGCGCCGCCAGCGCCGGCCGGTGCCGGAGCACCCAATTCGCCCGCCCCGCGAACGCCGGCAACGCCGCGAAAATCTCCGGGTCCAACACCTCCACCGCAAAAATCGGGATCAAGCCGACAATCGAGCGAAGCCGCAGCGGCACCTGCGCCCCGTCCGGCATATCCAGCACATCATAGAAAAATCCGTCGGTCTCATCCCAAAGATGCGTCCCTTGGCCGCCCACATCCGCCATGGCCGCCGCAATCGCCAGGAAATGCTCGAAGAACTTGGTCGCCATGTCCTCATAAACCTGGTTCGCCCGCGCCAGCTCGATAGAAATCCGTAACATGTTCAGCGCATACATCGCCATCCACGCCGTGCCGTCCGCCTGGTCGATCGTCCCGCCCCCCGGCAGCGGTTTGGACCGGTCGAAAATCGCAATATTGTCCAGGCCGAGAAACCCGCCCTGGAATACGTTCCGCCCATCGCGGTCCTTGCGGTTCACCCACCAGGTAAAATTCAGCAGCAGCTTGTGAAAAATGCGCTCCAGGAAATCGCGGTCGCGCACGCCGGTCAACCGCGCATCGGTCTCGTACACCTGCCACGCCGCATACGCATGCACTGGCGGATTCACGTCGCCAAACGACCATTCATAGGCCGGCAACTGCCCGTTCGGATGCATATACCATTCGCGCGTCAGCAGCACGAGTTGCGCCTTGGCGAACTCCGGATCGATCTTCGCCAGCGCAATCGTGTGGAAGCCCAAATCCCACGCCGCATACCACGGATACTCCCACTTATCCGGCATCGAGATGATATCGGCATTATTGAGGTGCCGCCATGCCGCGTCGCGGGTGCGCGTGGGCGGCGGCGGCGGCTCCGCCGGGTCGCCGTCCAGCCAGCGCGCCACATCGAAATGGTAGAATTGTTTCGACCACAACAGCCCCGCCAGCGCACGCCGCTGGATCAGGCGCGCCGCCCCGTCAGCCGTTTCCGGATGCAGCGCGGCATAAAATGCGTCCGCCTCCGCGATGCGCGCGGCAAACACGGCGTCGAAATCATCAAACGCGGCACCCGCACCTGCCACCGGGCGCAGCCGCAGCCGCAGCACGCTCGTCGCACCCGGCGCCAGGAGAGTTTGGTAATGCAGGCCGGCCTTGCTGCCGGCGTCGTGCGAAACCGCCGCATTGTCGCCATGCACGATGGCGTCATTGATCCCGTCCTTGAACGGCCCCGGCGCGCTCGTGCCGTATAGCAGCCGCGTGTTGGTTTCGTTTTCGCAGAACAGCGCCGCATGGTCGAAATCCGCATCCAGCCGCAGGTCCGGCACTTCGGGGCGGACCAGCAGCAGATGCCCATCGGCGGCAGCGCTGATTTTCGGCCGGGTGCGCCCCTCGGACCACGACCAGCTATTGCGCGCCCAGCAGTGCGGCACCAGATGCACCAACGACGCCACGTCGCCGCGGTTGGTCGCGGTCACGCGCAGCAGAATGTCATTCGGTGCAGCTTTCGCGTACTCGATGCGAATATCGAAATACGCGCCGCCGGCAAAAATGCCGGTATCGCCGATTTCGAATTCCGGCGCGTCGGCCCCACGCCGCGCGTTTTCGGCCCGCAGCGCTGCATAGGGGAATGCGGCCTGCGGATAGCGGTAGGTCATCAGATTATAGGAGTGGCTCGGTGTCGCGTCGACGTAGCAATATTGTTCCTTCACATCCTCCCCGTGATTACCTTCGCTGTTGGTAAGTCCAAACAGCCGTTCCTTCAGGAACGGATCCTTCCCGTTCCACAGTGCGAGCGACAGGCACCAATGCAGTTGATCGTCGGCGAACCCACCGATGCCATCCTCGCCCCAGCGATAGGCATGGCTGCGTGCCTGGTCATGCGGCAAATAATTCCACGCGTCGCCATCCGCGCTATAATCCTCCCGCACCGTCCCCCATTGCCGCTCGCTCAGATAAGGCCCCCACCGCCGCCAGGCCGCATCGCGCAACCGTTGGCCCTCGGCCGTGTCGAGATGTGAAGTCATGCAGCCCCCCTTAAGGAGCGAAAGTTTTTTGCTTCTTTTTTTCAAAAAAGAAGGCCTTCTTCTTTGAAAAAAAGAAGCAAAAAACTCTTGCTCCTGCGGTGTTGCTAGCATGGCTGCTTCTATTCGGCATTGGGGGGAATACGCAGCATTGCGGGGCGGCGCGGCGGTGCTGCGCGCGCTGCCGCTCGAACTGGCGATTGGCGCGGGTGGCGCGCTGTGGCGGAACGTGGCGCCGTTCACGTCCCGCCACCGGCGGGCGGCGCGCCACCTGGCCGCCATGCTGCCGGAGGCCACGCAAGCCGAGCGCGCGCGGATCCTGCGCGCCATGTGGGGGCATCTCGGCCAGACCTTCGTCGAGGCGCTGGTCATCGACCGGCTCGCCGCCGAACCGGCGCGGATCGCGCTCGACGAGGCCGCCGTGGCGGTGCGGGCCCGGACGGTGGCGGAGGGCGCGATCAATGTCGTGCCGCATCTTGGCAGTTGGGAAGCGATCGTGCTGCCGGTGGCCGCCGCCGGCGCGTGGCACGCAGCCGTGTACCGCCGCCCCAATAATCCGCTGGTCGATGCGTATTTGCTGGCAACGCGCGGCCGCTATTTTTCGGCCGGCCTGTTCGCCAAGGGCGACGGTGCCGCGCGCGGGCTGATCCGCCACGCACGCGCCGGCGGATCGATCGCCATCATGGCCGACCTGCGCGATATTTCGGGCGTGGACGTGCCTTTTTTTGGCCGGCCGGCGCCGTCGACCAAATTGCCCGCCATGCTGGCGCGCAATTTCGGCCGCCCGTTATTCGCGGCGTGCCTGATCCGCACTGGCATTGCCCGGTATGACATGCACACCGCCGAAATTGCCGTGCCGTGCACCGCCGACCGGCAGGCCGACATCGTTGCCGCCACCGCGGATATTCATCGCGTGTTCGAAGGCTGGATCCGACGCTGGCCGGAACAATGGATGTGGGCGCATCGCCGCTACCGCGATTGATCCGGTGTTGCCGGGAGCACACAGCGCCGCATATCATGCTGCTGCCAGACCATTTTGACTATCGCCGCAGTACCGAATCAGCCAGATACGGCGCGTGTCGAACGCGCCTTCCATTCGCCGGATCGATGTTCGCGCTGGCCGGCCGGCGCCGCGGCACCTCGCGCGCCTGATGGCGCCGAGTTTCCTGCAAATGCGGATATTGCAGGCCATTTCTGGATGCGGCGTGCTATGGGCGGTGTGTTTGGCGCATGCGTCGGCGCTGTGGTGGCTCGCTTCACTCGCGGCATATTTCGTCACCGGCTGCCTGGGTTTGTCGGTCACCATGCATCGCGCTTTGACCCACCGCGCAGTAACGCTTGCGCGGCCGCTGGAGATATTGTTCACCCTGTTCGGCAGCCTTGGTGGATCCGGCAGTTCGATCGGCTGGACCGCGATGCACCGCGCTCACCACGCCCATTCCGATCGCGAAAAAGACCCGCACGCTTTGCACAAAAGCGGCTGGCTTGTTCTGTTTTCCTTCTATGACTACGATTTCGACCCGCGGCACGCCCGCGACCTGCTGCGCGACAAGCGGCATGTGTTTCTGCATCGGTATTATGCTGTTATTGTAACGGCATGGGCGCTCGCGCTGGCCGCATGTGACCCTAGATTATGCGTGTTCATGTTCCTGGTGCCGGCGTTCACGCAGATCACCGTGTCCAACCTGGCCAATGTGCTGGCGCACGGCCGGCACGGCACCCGGCGTTATGACACCGGTGACGACAGTTCCAACACCGCGGTGATTTCCGTGCTGGCGTGGGGCGAGGGCTGGCACAACAACCACCACGCTGCGCCCTGCAACTGGAATTTCAGCCGCCGCTGGTGGGAGATCGATCCGGGCGCGCTGGTGATTGCGGCGCTGATCGGGGTGGGGTTGGCGCGCCAAGGAAGGCCAGGGGCTCTGCCCCTGGACCAGGCTGGGGCCTGAGGCCCCAGACCCCCATCACCTGGTCGGGGATGATGGTCAGGCGGTATCCGCATTGTTCCGGCGGTGCGGATGCTTCCTCCTGTCCCCAACCCAAGCAGTGGGGCTTGGGGGCCTCAGGCCCCAATGGGGGTCGAGGGGGCGTCATGCGCATGCGTGCTGCGCACGTCATGCGCGTGCGTGCTGCGCACGTCATGCGCATGCGTGCTGCGCACGACACTCTCCGCCTTCCGTCCCGCATCACCCCCGACCGGCAGCACCACCGCAATGCTCGTCCCGCGCCCCGGCGAACTATCCCGCGTCACCGTCGCACCGATCTGCCGCGCCAGCGTCGCAATCACCGTGGTGCCGAGCCCGCTGCGCGCACCGCCAGGTGGCAGGCCGACACCGTCATCGGTGACCGCGATGGTCAGCGCGCCGTCCGTCGCACGGCTGGTCAACGCGACGCGGCCGCAAGCGCCCGGCGCGTAGGCGTGGCGCAGCGCATTGGTCAGGAACTCGCTCGCCAGCAGCCCGAGCGGAATGGCCTGTTCGGCATCCAGCGACAAAAGTGACGTGGCATCGCACGTCACCGTCAACGCCGGGTTCAGGCTGCCGACCCGCAGGCAGAGTTCCTGCAGGAGCGTATCTATTTCGATATGCCGCAGATCCGGGCTCGCTTGCAGCGACAGATGCGCGTTGGCGACCGCATCGACGCGGGAAATGGCCTGCGCCAGCGCGTGCCGCGCGTCCGGGTCCGGCACCCGCGCGAGCTGCAAGCGCAGCAACGACACGACAAGCTGCAATGAATTCTTGATGCGGTGATCCGCCTCGTGCATCAGCACGTCGCGCGCCTGCAGCGCCGCCTGCAACGCCTCTTCCCGCCGGCGCCGGTCGGTGACATCGCTGATGACGCCCACGGCGATGCGCAGGTCGGGCAGCGCGGCGCCAACGCTGACCACCCATCTCGTTTCCCCGCTGTCGCTCCGGAAACAATATTCGTCGCTGTAGCCGCCGCCGCCTTCCAGCGCGCGATCGAAACGTTCCCGCGTGCGGGCCTGGTCGTCCGGGTGGACATGCGCCTGCACCGCAGCCCGCGGCAGTTCGATCGGCTCGGCCGGCAGCCCCAGCATGGCGGCGGCGCGGCCGTCGAGGCGGAGCTGCTGGGACGCGATGTCCATTTCCCACAGCCCCAGCGCGCCGGCGTCGATCGCGGCGGCCAGGCGCTCGGCGGCGGCGCGGTGGCGCGCCTCGCTGGCGATCAACCGCGTTTCGGCCTCCACGCGGTCGGTGATGTCGAACGCCATGCCGACCGAGGCGATGACGCGGCCGCGTGCATCCAGCACGGGCCCGGCATGGACCTCGAGCTGCGCGATCGTGCCGTCCGGCCGGCGATAGGTGACGCGTTCGGCCTCGACCACTTCGCCGGTGCGCAGCGCGCGGTTGATCGGGTAATCGTCCGCAGCGAACGGGCGTCCGTCCGGATGCAGGCCGCCATAATTTTTCAGGTCGCCGGACGTGACCGCAATTTGTGGATGGCCGAGCACCGCGTCCGACTGCGCGCTGCGCAGCAGGACGCGTCCGCTCGGCGCTTCGATGATCGCCGCCGTCCCTGGAATCTGGCGAAACACTTCGGCCAGTCGCGCCTCCGCCAATGCGGCGCAGGCGGCGATGCGGCGCAGCGTGCTGGTCGCCCACAGCACCGTGGCGCAGGCGGGCAGCGCCAGCAACGTGTCGATCTGCGGCGTGTTGTGCGGCGGTGGCCACGCCAACAGCGCGTCGCCGAACGTGATCCGCGCGGTGGCGGCGCCGCCGGTCATGGCGGCGAGCGCCGCGGGACCCGGGCCGCAAAACGCGCCGACCAGGACGATGGCGGGAAACAGCACAATGAACGGCGCGACGCCCGGATAGACCGCGTCCAGCCCGGCGCGCATCAGCACCGCGATGGCGGCCACAAGCAGGCCCAGGAGATAGTCGCCTTTGGTCGTTGCACGCGACAGACGGTCGGTGAACCGGGTGGATCGCATGGCGCCTCCGTCCTTTACATTCTTTTAATGCGAGGACACCAGAAAGGAAAGCAATGCGCATTGAGATGGCGCGGTTACGCACCGCCGGCCGCCAGTGCCCGCCTGATCTGAACCTGCTGGCCCGTCGCGCGTTGACCACGCTCACAGGCGGAAGCGGACCATGCGGCAGGACGAAGCAAAGAAGATCTGGGACCTGATCAAGACGGCGAAGTTCGCCATGCTGGTAACCGAGGATGGCGGCCATTTGCGCGGCCGGCCGATGGCGGCGAGCCAGGAGCAGTTCGACGGCACGCTCTGGTTCTTCACCCACGCCAGCAGCCACAAGGTGGCCGAAGTGCGGGCCGACGATCGCGTGTGCGTCACCTATGCGGCGAGCGGCAGCCAGGATTATGTCTCGATGTCCGGCCGGGCGCGCCTGGTGCGCGACCGGGCGCAGATCGACAAGCGCTGGTCCGAAATCCTCAAGGCGTGGTTCCCGGGTGGCAAGGATGACCCGGACATCGCGCTGCTGGAAGTGGAGGTGGAGCAGGCGGAATATTGGGACAGCCCCAACAGCACTGCCGTTCAGGCCTTCGGCTACGTAAAGGCAGCGCTGACCGGTCAGACGCCCGACGTCGGCGAGAACCGGAAAGTGCGCGTGCGGTAGCCGCTGCAAGAGCCGGCCTGCCGATGCAGACGCAGGAGCAAAGTTTTTTTGCTTCTTTTTTTTCAAAAAAAGAAGACCTTCCTTGCTTCATCCCGGCTTTTGGGGAACCTTGCCCCACCGGCCCGCCTTTCCCCAAGGACGGGGCACGGAGGCACCATGCCGGACATCGATCTTCTCTGTATCAACACCATCCGCACGCTCGCGATCGACGCGGTGCAGGCGGCCAACTCCGGGCATCCGGGCACGCCGATGGGCCTGGCGCCCGTTGCCTACACGCTCTGGAACCAGAAATTGCGGTTCGACCCGGCGGACCCGGTATGGCCGAACCGCGACCGCTTTGTGTTGTCCGGCGGCCATGCGTCCATGCTGCTCTATGGGCTGCTGCACCTGACGCACACGATGGCGGTCGACAAGAATTACGAGCCGCTCGGCAAGCCCACCGTCACGCTGGACGATATCAAGAAGTTCCGCCAGGTGGACAGCACGACGCCGGGCCACCCCGAATATCATTTGACCTCCGGCGTCGAGGCGACCACCGGCCCGCTGGGGCAGGGCTGCGGCAACAGCGTCGGCATGGCGATCGCCGAGCGCTGGATGGCCGACTATTTCAACCGCCCCGGCTTCGACATCGTCGATCACCGTGTATGGGTGACCTGCGGCGACGGCGACATGATGGAGGGCATTTCCGGCGAGGCGGCGTCGCTCGCCGGGCATTTGCGCCTGTCCAACCTGTGCTGGATCTATGACAGCAACCGGATTTCCATCGAGGGATCGACGGCGCTGGCGTTCAGCGAGGATGTCGGCACGCGCTTCCTGGCGTATGGCTGGAACGTGTTGCGGTTGCGCGACGCCAACGATATCGCCGCGGCCTCGCTGGTCATGGACGAGGCCGTGGCCGAAGTAGGCCGTCCGACACTGATCATCGTCGAAAGCCATATCGGCTACGGCTCCCCGCACCGCCAGGACACGCGCGAGGCACATGGCGAGGCGCTGGGCGAGGATGAAGTCCGGCTGACCAAGAAGTTCTACGGCTGGCCGGAGGACGCGCATTTCCTGGTACCGGATGGCGTGTATGACCATTTCGCCGCCGGCATCGGCGCGCGCGGCGGTGCCGCGAACCGCGCCTGGAAGGAACTGTTCGCCGCCTACGCCGCGAAATATCCCGACCTGGCGCGCGTGTTCGACCTGATGCAGAAGCGTGAAATGCCGGATGGCTGGGAGACCGCCATTGCGACATTCCCGCCTGACGAGAAGGGCCTGGCGTCGCGGGACAGCTCCGGCAAGGTGCTGAACGCGCTGGTCAAACGGGTGCCGTGGCTGATTGGCGGCGCCGCGGACCTGTCCCCGTCGACCAAGACCGACATCAAGGACGCGGCGAGTTTCGAGGCGCACCATTACGCCGGCCGCAATTTCCATTTCGGCGTGCGCGAGCATGCGATGGGCGCCATCGTCAACGGCATGGCGCTCTCCAAACTGCGGCCATATGGCTCCGGGTTCCTGATTTTCTCCGACTATATGCGCATGCCGGTGCGGCTTTCCTCGCTGATGGAGCTGCCCTGTCTTTGGATATTCACGCACGACAGCATCGGCGTGGGCGAAGATGGGCCAACGCACCAGCCGGTGGAGCAATTGGCGTCATTGCGGGCGATGCCAGGGATGCTGACGATCCGGCCGGCGGATGCGAACGAGGTGGGTGAGGCCTGGCGTTATGTGCTGAGCCATAAGCATGCGCCGGCATGCCTTGTGCTGAGCCGCCAGCCGCTGCCGACGATCGACCGGGCGCGCTTCGGTGCGGCGTCCGGCTTGGCGCGCGGTGCGTATGTGGTGGCGGATCCCGAAGCGGGGCGGCCGGAGGTTCTGCTCATCGGCACTGGCAGCGAGGTGGGGCTGTGCCTGCGCGCGTGGGAGCAATTGGCGCGGGCCGGCGTGCGTGCGCGCGTGGTGTCGATGCCGTGCTGGGAGTTGTTCGAGCAGCAGGATCAGGCTTATCGTGACACGGTTTTACCGCCCGATGTGTTGGCGCGCGTGGCGGTGGAGCAGGCGGCGACGTTGGGCTGGGAGCGGTATGTGGGCATGCATGGCGCGATCATCGGCATGCGGTCGTTCGGCGCTTCCGCGCCGATGAAGATGTTGCTGGATAAGTTTGGATTTACGCCGGAAAAGGTTGCGGCGGCGGCGCAGGAGCAGGTCGATCGGCATCGGCTGAGGCAGGCGGCGGAGTAAGCAAAACAAGAAGAAAGCAGTTCTTTTTTGAAAAAAAGAACCAAAAAACTTTTGCCTGTTGCGCGCAGCATCTGGATTCCCCGGGGGGGAAGTGCCGGCTCGCCGCAAGTGCAGAAGTTTTTTGCTTCTTTTTTTCGCAAAAGCAGACTCTTTCTTTTCCCTAAGTCACCACTGAACGGACGCCTTCCATGAACAGCCTCAAAGCCCTCTACACGACAGCCGGGCAATCGCCGTGGCTCGATTATGTCCGTCGTGACCTGATCGAAACGGGCGAGCTCAAGACGCTGATCGATCGCGACGGGCTACGGGGCATGACGTCCAACCCGTCCATTTTCGAAAAGGCCATCGGCCATAACGAAGCTTACGTCACCGCGCTGAAGGAGATCCAGGCCGGCGGCGACCATGGTATCTCGGCGCTATACGAGGATTTGGCGATCGCCGATATTCGCGCCGCCGCGGATGTGCTGCTGCCGACCTATGATGCCACCAACCATGTCGATGGCTATATCAGCCTGGAAGTGTCGCCGTACCTGGCGCACGACACTGAAGGCACCATTGCCGAAGCGTTGCGGTTATGGGCGACGGTGGATCGGCCGAATTTGATGGTAAAGGTGCCCGGCACATCGGCAGGTGTGCCCGCAATCCGGCATCTGATCGGCAAAGGGCTGAATATCAACGTAACGTTGCTGTTCGGCATTGCGGCGTACGAGGATGTTGTCGAGGCCTATCTGTCCGGGCTGGAGGATCTGGCCAAAACCGGCAGCCCGCTCGCCCGCGTGGCCTCCGTCGCCAGCTTCTTTCTGAGCCGGATCGATACCGCCGTGGACAAGCAGCTTGCCAAACTAGGCGCGCCGACCGCCGGCTTACAGGATACGGTGGCGATTGCCAGCGCCAAGCTGGCTTATGCCAGTTTCAAACGGTTGTTCGCCGGTGCGCGCTGGGCGGCGTTGGAAGCGGCCGGCGCCAAGAAGCAACGGCTGCTCTGGGCATCCACCAGCACCAAAAAGCCGGAACTGCGCGACACGCTCTATGTCGAGCAATTGATCGGCCGCGATACGGTCAACACGATGCCGCCGGCGACGATGGATGCATTTCGCGATCATGGCGAGGTGATCGTCGATGCGGTGGAGCATGATCTCGATGGCGCCAAGGCGACGCTCGCGGCGCTGAAGGATGCGGGCCTTTCCATCGACGACATCACGGCGTCGCTGGTGACGGACGGGGTGCGGCAGTTTGCCGACGCGTTCGACGGATTGCTGGGCGCGGTGGCAAAGCAGCGGCGCGTGTCGCTGGATGGCGACAGGGCGACCTTCTCGCTCGCCGCGGGATCGCCCGCGTTCGAAAATTCCTATGCCGACACGCTGGAAGTTTGGCGGCGCGACGGACTGATCCGCAAATTATGGGCAAGCGATGCGTCGTTATGGACCGGCACCGATGAGGCAGGCTGGACCGGCTGGCTGAATATCGTCGAGCAGGCGCTGGCCGAAGTGCCGGCCCTGACCGCGTTCGCCGCCGAGGTGAAAAGCGGCGGATTTACCGACGTAGTGCTGCTCGGCATGGGCGGATCGAGCCTGGGGCCGGAGGTGCTGGCCGAAACCTTCGGCGCCGCCGCGCGGCCATCGGCGGCCGGCGCCCCGAAATTCCACATGCTGGACAGCACCGATCCCGCCCAGATCAAGACGCTGGAAAACGCCATCACGCTGCCGACGACCCTGTTCATCGTGTCGTCCAAATCGGGCAGCACGCTGGAGCCGAATATCTATCTCGCCTATTTCCTTGATCTGGCCAAGAAGGCGCTGGGGCCCGAGCAGGCGGTGCGGCATTTCGTCGCCGTGACGGATCCCGGATCGTCGCTGGACACGCATGCGACCAAGCAGGGTTTTCTGCATGTGTTTCATGGCGTGAAATCGATCGGCGGCCGCTATTCGGTGCTGTCGAATTTTGGCCTGGTGCCGGCAGCGGCGATGGGAATCGATGTCGAGGCGTTTCTGAACACGACGCAGCGCATGGTGCGGTCCTGCGCGGAAGACGTGCCGCCGGCCGAGAATCCGGGCGTACAGTTGGGCGTGGCGCTGGGCGTGGCGGCGAAATCCTTCGGGCGCGACAAGGTGACGCTGATTGCCTCGCCCGGGATTGGCGATGTGGGCGCGTGGCTGGAGCAATTGCTCGCCGAAAGCACCGGCAAGCAGGGCCATGGGCTCGTGCCGGTGGACCGGGAGCCGTTGGGCCCGCCTTCGGTTTACGGCGCGGACCGGTTCTTTGCGTATCTGGAACTTGAAGCTGCGGCGGACGCCGGTCAGCGCGCGGCGGTCGCCGCGTTGCAGGCGGCGGGGCATCCGGTGGCCACGATCCTGGTGAAGGATATCGGCCATGTGGGCGCCGAATTTTATCGCTGGGAGATTGCAACGGCGGTCGCCGGCGCCATCATCGGCATCGATCCGTTCAATCAGCCGGACGTCGAGGCGAGCAAGATCAAGACCCGCGCGCTGACCGACGAATATGAGCGCGACGGCAGCCTGCCGGCGGAGACGCCGATTTTCCGCGCCAACGGCATTGCGTTGTATGCGGATGCGCGCAACGCCGATGCGTTGGGGCGCCAGAATGATCTGGACGGCTACCTGAAGAGCTATTTCGCGCAGGTGCATCCGGGCGATTACGTGGCGCTGCTGGCCTATGTGGAGCGGAACGAGACGCATACCGACATTTTGACGCGGTTGCGGACCGCCATCCGCGATCGGACGCATGCGGCGACATGTGTAGGGTTTGGCCCGCGCTTTCTGCATTCGACCGGGCAGGCTTATAAAGGCGGGCCGAATAGCGGGGTATTTTTGCAAATCACCTGTGACGATGCGCATGATCTGGCGGTGCCGGATCATACGTTTAGTTTCGGGGTGGTGAAAGCGGCGCAGGCGCGTGGGGATTTAGGCGTGCTGGAGGAACGGGGGCGGCGGGCGTTGCGGGTGCATTTGAAGGATGTGAAGGCGGGGTTGCCGGAGTTGGCGCACGCGGTTGAGGCGGCACTTTGACAAAGGAACGCAAGGGGCGTCACGCGAAGCGTGCATTCGCACGTCACGCGACGTGCGAAGCACGCAGTCGCGTGACGGGGTCCAGGGGTGTCGTGCGAAGCACGCGGTCGCGTGACGTGCGAATGCGCGCTTCGCGTGACGCCCCTGGCCGTAATTTTTCTTAGGAGACCTAGTCATGCCCGCACCAAAAACCCAAACCCTCGGCATCATCGGCCTCGGCCGCATGGGCGCAGGCATCGCCCGCCGCCTCATGCGCGATGGCCACCACTGCGTCGTCTTCGACGCCAGCGAAAAAACCGTCGCCTCCCTCGCCGCCGACGGCGCCCATGGCGTCAGCTCGATCGAGGACATGGTGCCCGCCCTCGGCCAGTCCCCTCGCGCCATCTGGGTCATGCTCCCCTCCGGCCGCATTACCGAAGAAACCGTCGCCAAACTCGGCCACCTGCTCGACAAAAGCGACATCGTCATCGATGGCGGCAACAGCTATTACAAGGACGATATCCGCCGCGCGAAAACGCTGCGCGAACGCGGCATACGCTATGTCGATGTCGGAACGTCCGGCGGCGTCTGGGGCCTGGAACGCGGCTACTGCATGATGATCGGCGGCGACAAGGACGCGGTCGATCATCTCGATCCAATTTTCAACACGCTGGCGCCAGGCATCGGCAGCATACCACGCACGCCAGGCCGTGACGGCCTGGATGACCGCGCCGAGCGTGGCTATATCCATGCCGGCCCGTGTGGCGCCGGCCATTTCGTCAAAATGGTGCATAATGGTATCGAATATGGCCTGATGCAGGCCTACGGCGAAGGGTTCGATATTCTGCGGAACAAGGATTCCGAGAAATTAGCGGAAGACGAACGTTTTGTGCTAAACCTGCCGGATATTGCGGAAGTGTGGCGCCGCGGCAGCGTGGTCTCATCCTGGCTGCTCGACCTATCCGCGGCGGCATTGGCCGGCGACCGGACGCTGGAAGGGTTTTCCGGCTTTGTCGATGACAGCGGCGAAGGACGCTGGACGATCGAGGCGGCGATCGAGGAAGCCGTGCCGGCGGACGTGCTCTCCAGCGCGCTCTATACCAGGTTCCGGTCGCGGCAGACCCATACATTCGCCGAAAAAATGCTGTCTGCCATGCGGTTTGGTTTCGGTGGCCATACGGAAGGCATGCTGGAGGGCGGCGTGCCGAAGCCGGCCGAAGGCGCCCCCACGCAACGCGCCGCGGAATAGACGCCATGCCGGAAGCGCCGCATAGCCCAACGCACGCCGCCTCCGCCGTCGTCCACGCACCGGCGCGCCAGCCCGCGGCGACGGCCGAGGATTGCACGATCGTTATCTTCGGTGCGTTCGGCGATTTGACCAAGCGTCTGGTGATGCCCGCACTCTACAACCTGGCACGGACGAAGATTTTGCCGGCGAACTTCGCGCTGATCGGCGTAGACCGGGCGGAGGGCTCGGCCGAAAGCTGGGCCGCGCATTTGCGCAAAATGCTCGATAGTTTTATCGGCAACGCCGCCTCTGAATTCAATATCGATTCGATCGACGAGGCGCTTTGGAGCGACCTTGCCGCCCACATGTCCTATGTGCAGGGCGACATTACGCAAATCGACGTCTATCACGCACTGGGCACTGCGCTCGATGACGCACAGGACCGGCATCGCACCGGATGCAATGTGATATTTTATCTCGCTGTGGTCGACCGCTTCTTCGGCGATGTGGTGGACCGGTTGGGCGAGGCCAAACTGGTGGACCAGAAGCCGGATGAAACCGGCGCGCCGCAACGCTGGCGCCGCGTGGTGATCGAAAAACCATTCGGCCACGACCTGGGCTCCGCGCAAGCGCTGAACGCGCGCATTCTGCGCACGCTGGGCGAGGACCAGATATTCCGCATCGATCATTTCCTGGGGAAGGAGACGGTGCAGAACATCATGGCATTCCGGTTCGCTAACGGGCTGTTCGAGCCGCTGTGGAATCGGGATCGTATCGACCATGTGCAGATCACGGCTGCCGAAACGGTGGGCGTGGAAGGCCGTGGCGGGTTCTACGAAGCGACCGGCGCGATGCGCGACATGGTGCCGAACCACGTATTTTCGCTGCTGGCCATGGTGGCGATGGAACCGCCGGCCAATTTCGATGCCGCCGGCATTCGCAACCGCAAGGCCGAAGTGTTCGCCGCCATGCCCCCGCTGCGGCCGGAGGACGTGGTGCGCGGCCAATATGGCGCCGGCAGCGTGCGCGGCGTGGATGCCGTGGCCTATCGGGCAGAGCCGCAGGTTGATCCCAAGTCGGATATTGAAACATATGTCGCACTGCGCGTGGAGATCGATAATTGGCGATGGGCCGGGGTGCCGTTTTATCTGCGGACCGGCAAGCATCTGCCGGAACGGCTGACCGAAATCGCCATCCGTTTCAAGCCGGCGCCTCTGTCACCCTTCGCCGCCACCAAGGTGGACGCATTGCGGCCGAACTGGCTGGTGATCCGGATTCAGCCGGATGAGGGGATCGCACTGCAATTCGATATCAAACGGCCGGGCCCTTCCGTGCAGTTGGCAACCGTGCAAATGTCGTTCGCCTATGCCGACTGGTTCCCGCGCGAACCCAATGTGGGTTATGAAACGTTGCTGCATGATGTGATGGTGGGCGACGCCACGTTATTCAATCGCGCGGATATGGTGGAGGCGGCCTGGCGCGTGGTGCAGCCCGTGCTGGATGCCTGGGCTCAGGATCGTGGCGACGTGCCGATCTACCCGTCGGGCAGCGCAGGACCAGCGGAGGCGGATGCGCTTTTGGCCGATGACGGCGGCCGCGCCTGGCGTGCCATTCCGCCGCGCCGTACTGCGCCTGACACGAAAGCGCATTGATGCACGACGTTTGTAAAGGCAGCAGAAATCTTCGTTATTGAAAGAAAGAAGCGAAAAACCTTGGTCTGTTGGGTTACGCGCACCTGACGCAATGCGACGTCAGGTGGTGAGGTCTTCGGGCTACAAGTCTTTTTGCTTTTTTTTCTTCAGAAAAAGAAGCATCCTTTCGCGCGGCCCGTGGAACGCGCGTGCCACTCCATCGGTTGTGTTTGTCGATGCCAGCCGACCAGATCACGGACCTTGCCTGCGATGACGTCCACGCCGGGGCGGGCCTGCGCGCCTATGCCGTGCCGATGCCGTCGGACCCGCGCGCCACGGATGTGGCCGCGCGCGCAGCGCGCCGCCTGGGCTTCGATAGTCTGCTGATTCTTGCTGGAAGCGCCACTTTTCCTGCGCTGGAGGCGGAGAGCGATGATGCGCTGCGTGCAACGGTGCATGCGGCGATCAACCATGGGCTGCACGTATACACAACAATCTCGCTTCGGTCTGTCTGGTCCGATCATGCGCTGGTGACGCGGATCGCGCCGCGCGCGTTCAGCACACCGGCCCCCCGCATGGAGGCCGTGGTGGATCCGCGCGCGCCCATGGTGCGGCCGCCAGCGCGTGTGCGTGTGCGCCGGCCGGATGATGCGGCGCTGGTGGCTTGGTGGCAGCACAGCCTGGCACGATTGACAGACGTTGGGATTGCCGGTTTCGTGGTGATGGATCCAGACATCGCAGCGGCCGCGCTGGCCCAATCGTTGCAGCAATCGGGCTATGCGGTGCGGGCGTGCCGGACGTGGCGGCCAGACGCGCCGTCCGATGGCGGCGATTATGTGCCGGCCGACACACCTGTTACGCGCGCGGTTTTGGCGCAGTTGGCCCTGCGCGCCCGCGGTTGGGCGCTGGCGGCGGGCGCGTGCGACGACGGCGCGGCGATACATGGCGTAAATTCCGTCCTGGGACAGGTTGCCGGGGACGGCAGACGGGCCGTGCGTTGCTGGACCGGCCGGGGCGCCAAGCTGGCGATCAGCACGAGCGAGATCGACGATGGGGCCATTCTGCTGGCGGAAAATCATTCTGCCACGCCGTGCGCCTGGCCGCCGCCATATCTGCCGGCGTTGCCCTGGCAGAAATTCGATCCGGTGCCGGGATTCCCCGGGCCCGAGGATGGCATCGCCGCAGGCGAAACGGCTCTGTTCCTGGCACGCGCACGGCCGGCAGTGGCACGCGGCCCTGTTGCTGCCGTAGGCGACGCGGCTGATCCGCTGAAACGCGTGATCGTGGCCAATGTTACACCGTCGGTCGATCAAGGCGCGTTCGCGGTGAAATGCACGGTCGGCGAATGGCTCGATGTTCGGGCGGATATATTCGCCGATGGCCACGAACACCTGGCCGCGTGCGTGCTGACGCGCGCTGCGGATCAGAAGGACTGGACGTCGCATGACTTGCGCGCGCAGCCAAACGATGTGTGGGCGGCATCAATCCGTTTCACGCGCCTCGGCCGGCACGATATACGCGTCGAAGCGTGGCTGGATGTGTGGGGCGGATTTGTCCGCGATTTGATTAAAAAGCGCGATGCCGGCTTGGATTTGGCCTTGGAGATTCAGGAGGCGCGCGCCCTGATCAACGCAGCACGCGCGCGGGCAGCGCCTGATGACGCGGCTGCATTGGGTGCAGCCCTGCGGAGCCTGGATGGGGCTGCACCCCAGGATGCGGTGACATGCCTGGTCGGCGCGACGCTCGCCGACGCCATGGCCGCCAGCGATGACAGGCGGTTCCGCGCCGCGAGTTTCATCCAGCCTGTCGAGGTGGAACGCGAGGCGGCCCGCTTTTCCAGCTGGTACGAAATGTTCCCACGCTCGCAGACGAACGACCGCACGCGCCATGGGACATTCCGGGACGTCATCGCGCGGTTGCCGCATGTTGCCGCAATGGGTTTTGATACGCTGTATTTCCCGCCGATCCATCCGATTGGCACGCGCAACCGTAAGGGCCGTAACAATACGCTGACACCCGATCCGCACGATGTGGGGAGCCCGTATGCGATAGGGTCCAGGCTTGGCGATCACCGGTCCGTGCATCCGGAACTTGGAACGCTGGAGGATTTCCGGTCGCTGGTGGCGGCGGCGCGGGCGGCCGGCATCGAGATCGCGCTGGATTTCGCCATTCAATGTGCGCCAGACCATCCGTGGCTGACCGAGCATCCAGGCTGGTTCGCCTGGCGGCCGGACGGCTCGATGAAATACGCGGAAAACCCGCCGAAAAAATATCAGGACATTGTCAACGTCGATTTCTATGGCCCGGATGCGGTGCCGGACTTATGGTGCGCGCTGCGGGACGTGGTGCTGTTCTGGACCGAGCAGGGGGTGCGGACATTCCGCGTGGATAATCCGCACACCAAGCCGTTGCCGTTCTGGCAATGGATGATTGCCGACGTCAAAAGTCGCTGCCCCGACGCGATTTTTTTGGCGGAAGCGTTCACGCGGCCTAAGCCGATGGCCCATCTCGCAAAAATCGGCTTCTCTCAGTCCTATACGTATTTCACGTGGCGCGACGACAAGGCTGCGCTGACGGAATACCTGACCGAGTTGACGCAGACCGAGTTGCGCCATTTCTTCCGCCCGCATTTCTTCGTCAATACGCCGGATATCAACCCGCTGTTTTTGCAGAGTTCCGGGCGCGCCGGATTTCTGATCCGCGCGGCCCTGGCGGCAACCTTGTCGGGGCTATGGGGCGTCTATGCCGGATTCGAACTGTGCGAATCGGCAGCACTGCCGGGGCGGGAGGAATATCTCGATAGCGAAAAGTACGAGCTACGGCCGCGGCCGGATCGCGCGCCGGGCGACATCGTCGACGAGATTGCCGCGTTGAACGCGCTGCGGCGGGCGGAGCCGGCGCTCCAGAGCCATCTCGGCGTGACGTTCCATAATGCGTATAACGATCATATCATCTATTATTCAAAGGAAGCTGCCGGCGAGGCTGGGCGGATATTGGTCGCGGTCAGTCTTGATCCGCATCGCACGCAGATAGCCGAATTCGAAGTCCCTCTTTGGCTGCTCGGCTTGCCCGACTGGCAAAGCGTGGCGGTGCACGATCTGCTCTCCGGTGCCACGTTCCGTTGGACAGGCAAGCTGCAGCGCGTAACCCTGACACCGGAACATCCTTATGCCATATGGCGAATTGCAGCAGGCGGCGAGGCCTGACATCATGTCCAACCGCAAGATTTCAACATTGTCGCGCAATCCGCTCTGGTATAAGGATGCGGTAATTTATCAATTGCATGTCAAGTCGTTCTTTGACTCTAACAACGACGGTGTCGGCGATTTCCCTGGCTTGATCGCACGGCTGGACTATCTGGCGGAAATGGGCGTGAACTGCCTGTGGCTGCTGCCGTTCTATCCGTCACCGCGACGCGATGACGGATATGATATTTCGGATTATCGTGCCGTGCATCCGGAATATGGCAAGCTGGCCGACGTGCGGCGCTTCATTCATGAGGCCCATGCGCGCGGCATTCGGGTGATTACCGAATTGGTGATCAACCATACATCCGATCAACATCCCTGGTTTCAACGCGCGCGCCGCGCGCCGAAAGGATCGGCGGCGCGCAATTTCTATGTCTGGTCCGATACTGATAAGGCCTATAGCGGCACGCGCATCATCTTTCTCGATAGCGAGAAATCCAACTGGACCTGGGACGAGGAAGCGCGCGCCTATTTCTGGCACCGCTTCTACGCGCATCAGCCCGATTTGAACTTCGACAACCCGAACGTGCTGCGCGCCGTGTTGTCGGTCATGCGGTTCTGGCTGGATCTTGGCGTGGACGGATTGCGGCTCGATGCCGTACCTTACCTGGTGGAGCGTGAGGGCACCACGAACGAGAATTTGGACGAAACCCACGATATACTCAGGCAGATCAGGCAGGCGCTCGACCGCGACTATGACGACCGTGTGCTGCTGGCCGAAGCCAATATGTGGCCGGAGGATACGCAGCAATATTTCGGCCGCGAGGCGGACGAATGCCACATGGCATTCCACTTCCCGTTGATGCCACGCATCTACATGGCACTACGCCAGGAGGACCGCCATCCCATCACCGACATCATGGCGCAGACGCCGGAGATTCCTGCCATCTGCCAGTGGGGACTCTTCCTGCGCAATCATGACGAGCTGACACTGGAGATGGTCACCGACGACGAGCGCGACTACATGAATCTGGCCTACGCTGCCGACGCGCGCATGCGGATCAACGTGGGCATCCGTCGCCGCCTGGCTCCGCTGGTGGACAACAACCGCCGCCGCATCGAGCTGTTGAACTCGCTGCTGCTGAGCTTTCCGGGCACGCCCATCCTGTACTACGGCGACGAGATCGGCATGGGCGACAACATCTACCTCGGCGACCGCAACGGCGTGCGCACGCCCATGCAGTGGAACTCCGACCGCAACGCGGGCTTCAGCCGGGCGGTGCCGGCGAAGCTCTATCTGCCAGTCATCATGGACCCGGTTTGGGGCTACCAGGCGATCAACGTCGAGGCGCAGCAGTCCGACCAGTCCTCCCTGCTGCACTGGACGCGCAACATGATCGCGCTGCGCAAGCTCTTCCAGGTTTTCGGGCGGGGAACGCTGGAGTTCCTCCATCCGGAGAACC
>Ga0116229_10004789_pt1 | contig 22170 bp, 24 predicted proteins | sample S1TSphgellanicum_3_FD_87313 | JGI IMG/M metagenome (GOLD analysis project Ga0116229, IMG submission 87313) | Host-associated microbial communities from peat moss isolated from Minnesota, USA - S1T2_Fc - Sphagnum magellanicum MG | ecosystem: Host-associated > Plants > Peat moss > Unclassified...
TCTTTGCTCTCTAAGCTTCTCCACAGAAGTCCTTTCACCATGAAGATCACAGTTTGAAATTCAACTTGAACTCTCAGTGTTTTAGATCAATAAGGCACATATATATATCTGGTAAGACTAAACTAATGCAGCTCAATGTGCAGAGCAGCTTCTACTGTCATCTTTTGGGGAAATGTCAGACTTGGTGAGGAGCTCAAAGCCACTGCTAGCACCCTTGTCATGAGTGTGGACAAGGTCAAGGTGAGAATACCAATCCCCATGTCTCTGCAGTAATGTTGTAAAACCACAGATGAAAATGCCTAAACCCAAATCTGATGATAGAAGTAGCAATATTTCTCTATAACAATATCAGCTCCACTCCTTATTTATCTCTTTCCACACAGCCCACACTCATATCCTCATTTCCCACTTGTCTCCAGTTGCTAATTTTCTCGGGTGTAAGCAAGCCTCTGGTAGTTGTTCCCTGCAGTTGCAAGTGGATGGTGCAATAGACTTGATCCCCCTTGCCAATATTGGACCAATAGCCAACCAAGAGATTGCCAAAAAGTTCCTATCCGCATGTAACAACCTGGCCACCACATTTCAGGAGCTTATGAGCAAAGTAAAGCTAAACAAAGCACACATATACCATCTCTTCTTCTCTGTGTAAGCAGCTTTAACATAGACATCAAACAAAATGTCAAACATGCTCCAGGCACACGGAAACATGAATAAGAATAATAACATCAGATGCTATATGACCTACCAATCTTGCTTCCTTCTTCAGAAGGTTGCCTCTTCTGGTACTGCTGCAGGATGGGGTTTTCCCTTTTGGGAGTTGTAAACCACCACAACAAAATCCTGTTCACATCATCTCCTACTGGACAAACCAAACATTCATAAGATATGAAAATTGTGACACTAATTCATCTCCCAGAGGTCAAACCAACAGTCATAAGAAATGAAAAATTGTGGTGCTAATTCTGTGGAGTGCTATTTAGTGTGATATGTGCATAAGAGTCAGAACATCCATGAGAACAAAAAACACAACAAAGCCATGTATCCTGACTGGCATGCTGCTGTTTGTTTCAACCCAAGAGCTAATGGAATCCAACACATGAAGTTGATGCAATTTGCAGGAAATTGGCGATTGCAATAATAGCATCATGTATGGTCATCTTGGCTGTCACTGGCATAGGTACAGTCCCCTGTAATCTACCAATATCATACAGATTGTAGATGACCAAAAAATGGGCACAGGTAGGTCATCTTGGTTGTCACTGGCATCGATACAGTCCCTATCCAAGTTTGAGGTACATACTACATACGGGGTTGTTGTGGAGGGATGGATGCAGTGTGTATGCTGAAAAGTTGGCATGTGGCTCTCACAATGTATGCTCCTTCTGCCATCTATCTTGTTTCCCTTTGAGATGGCTGCCTTATGCAAAGACTATCAGCCTGATGCTCAAAGAGGATAGATTCAAATTTCTCTTGGGATTTTACCTTCCTAACACTCACTAGGAAACCATGTTGATGCAGGATTTATTCAGCAGCAATTGTTGTACTGGTTGCTTCTTGGATGGTCTCTGGAGTGACTTTTGTGCTTGCCAGGTTCTCTTCTGCACACATTTGCCAGTCCTTTTGCCAAATTTTCCTTTCCTTCCCTGCACTGGAAGGCAACTTTAGTTACAACAATGCCAACAGAATGCATGTGCAGGATCAACACAATCTGTTATCTGATGCCTTACTAGCATTCTGCCAAACGAGGTTCAATTCTAGTGAATTGGGCATGGCACAGATCATGGTTTTGAGAGCTGACTGAATGTGCAGTGTTGCGATCGATAGCTGCCAGGCTATGGAAGCATATGATCAGAATCCCCACAACTCTAGTATCGCAAGGCTCCTGCCTTGCCTCACACCACTAGCAGGTGCTGAGGCTCTGAGTGGAGCCAAGAAGGCCATTAAAACTGTAATAAAACGCTCCAACAATGCAGTGGATCTTCTCAACCACCAGGAGGAGAGAATGGCAGCCTCAGGAGATATCGACCATCCCACCTTCCTACCTCATGTCTGTGACCCTTTTGGACCTGAACCTGAATTGCTCCCCAGGGAATGCAGCTCAGCTGAAGGCTCCTTTGCCAACTTTGAAGATGTGAGCCATCCTCTTTTTCACACAACCCACAGTCACGTATTTCAGGATTTCAGTTGCATTTCAAACACAAAAAATGATAACAACTGTTATTAAGTATTTAGCTTCATGTAATCCTCTGATGATCATCAATATGATCTCTCCTTCTATATCTGCACAGGACTATGGCAAATACCGCTGTGAGTCAGATGACATAGAGGCATGTCTTGCTACCCCTACCCCTATCCCGAATTTTGCATATATGGAGGCAATGCAAGCTATGAATGCGACAAAGGATGTCTACACAACATTGCCCACTGTCTTCCGGGTAATCACATGCAATTTTGTCAAAGTAACATTCGAAGATATTCTAGAGCACCACTGTGCACCGCTGAAGGTTGCACTGACAGTGTTGTGGATTGCCTTCATCATTGCTTCCATGGCACTAATGCCACTCCTGGTTTTGTGGATAGTACATGGCAAGAAGGTTTCAGACAACAGAGTGAGGTACATTTTGAGACAGAAGGCAGCAGAATTAGGGTTACCACCTGTGTGCTAAACCCACACCACTTTAAGTACTGTATGTCTGTTCATTTGATTCATAATAGCAGTCATCACTACTGGCATTTTGATGAAAATCAACAATGCCATCAATTGCCAGCAATGGCCAACCTTAGTTAAAAATGCAATTCTCCCCAATAAGGATATCAAATAAGCTTTTTACCATCCCATTCATCGGGATTGAGCAATTCATTACACGTTACAGGTTATCTGTAGCAACCTCCCATGCTGTTAGAAAAAATCTCCCAACTAATTCAAAGGGAAGAGTTGTAGTGTTTACAGACAAGCCAGACTGAATGAAGAGTTCTCTCTCCTGAATTATTTTGGGTCTTATTTCAATCGAAGCAAACACTTCCTAACCACAAACTGTAAAAGCAGCAAACAAACTGATCGCCCACCAAACTATTGAAGCACCATGACAAATCTATTGTTCCAGCCAAAATTGACCATTGAGAATCCCAATGAAGTTCGAGGGGAGGGAGAAAAACGCACCTCTCTCAGCTCACTCACTGTTCTTTGTCCTCTATTTCTCTTGTTTCAAATTTGAACTGATGAGTCTTAAACAGTGCCATCGTCTCCTTCTTGCCGCCTCGATTGAATTCCCATTATCAGCAGCATCCCCAAACAGTGAGCTAGAAGAACTCCTGGAAGTGGTGCGAAAACGAAACCGGGAGGGGAAAAAACCTCCACAACGCGAAGAGAGAGGAAATCAGGAGACGCGCTTGGAACCCTAACCCTAACCCTAACCCTAAAAGAGTAAGTTGCGTGTGAAACAGGTAGTTTTTTCTATGGCCGTTCTTAGCCTCTCGGCGTTAACAAAAAGCGGCCAATGAGAGCGGTTTCCGTCTCGGAAGTGTAAACAAGCGCAGATAAGATAGCCAATGAGATTCTTAGGTTTATGCCCTTGTGTAAACAGGGCCCAGTTTAAATCCCTATATTCCGATTCCCAGATTCGTTGAGGCAAGGCGGCGCCGGCCGCCGGAGCACGGGTGCTAAGGCTGCCCGTGGTGGCCGAGGAAACCGGCGTAAGATTAGGCTACCACTGGTTGCGTTTCCCGAGGCGCGGGTGACGCGCCATTTCACCCGTTGGAAGCCCGACCCGGGCCGCCGTCTCCAAAGGGGCGCATATCCATGAGCTTGTAAGCGACGGTCTTTCTCTGCGCTGCGAGCGAGCGAGCTTCCGCTGTGCCCGTCGCTCTACGCTGCGCCTTCGACGATCCCCGCTCGGCTCCACCGGAGCTCCATCAGCCAGTGCTTCAAGATGCTCGTGTATCAGGACAAGGTCTCAGGTTCGTGTTTTGAAGTATGCGAACTTGTTTTCTTCGTCCAGTGGAATTTGTGCGAGTTTTGTATGTTTTGTTTGTTTGTTTCTTCGACGCTTGAGGCTTTGTTTTACGTTTTCTTTTCTGCATGTTTGTTGCCGTGAAGCTCTTTGAGCTTGAAATTTCCTCTGTGTTTTTCTCTTGTTACGATTGAAATGAAACCGTGTCTCCTGAAATTTTCTTTTGGAGTTCTAGAAGACATCTATACCTAAACAGGGAGTTCCGTTTGTTCCTAGCCGCCTTAGCATGTTACTAGGCTTCTGTTTGGCATCCAACAGTGGCGAAGCAAGGAGACTTTTCGATCTATATTTTTTTATTGGTTTTTAGGTGTCAAGTTTTCGCATAAGATTAAAGAACTTCTTGCGTATGTGTTTCACGAATTCCGAAGAACTGTGCTCAATACATGCCGGTTTTTCATCTTTTTCGGTATCTGGAAACGATAGGTTCAGATGCGCTAGAAAGCAAGCAGAGCTCTATTGTGTTAAGGGAGTCGTTTTCGAGCTTTCGGTTCTGAGCTCTTTCTTGGACTTCTGATTCTTCTGCAACTCCAAAGGGCATCGAGTTCTGATTGTGGAATCTTAATTTTTTGGATGCTCTTTACGCAGCGTCAGAAGTTTGGATCTCTTCTCCCTGAATGCAAAGTATTCTCCATAGTGATCTCCTTGTGCTGTATGCTGCCTGTCATCATATTGCAATAACGTGTTTTATCTTATTCACAGGAGATGAGTTGCTGTCGGACTCTTTCCCTTATGCCGAGATCCATAATGGTGTCCTCTGGGAGGTTGAGGGCAAGGTGAGAGCCATCTTGCATCTTTGTTTTCTCCTACCCTTAAATTTATGATGGTGTTGTTGACTCTGCTGAAATTCGTTAGTGGTCTTTGCTTCAGTGTAATTGCAATCTCAGATTTGTTTTGCAGTTGTCTCTTTCTGTCAGGGTTGGGTTTTCTCTTTGCATGTATGGTCTGATTGATTGCTGATACTATGTCAGGTCCAAAGTATTCTTAATGACATTGTTGTAAGATGTTTCTCAATTCTGTTCAGACTTGACTTCAATTGTATGTATGAATTCTTAGTACTATGAAGATCTTATTCTATGGCTGGTTTCATTTCCTGGCCTCCATATGCACAATGTAGTGTGATAATTGTCAAGTAATGAAATGCCAAGAAAAAGGCTCTTTACATAGCTCTCTAGTTGATTCCAGTGGCCCTAGTGTTGGTTTGCTGTTCTATCTGGATGGCTGATGTGATGAATGTGTTTCTTTGGGGAGGGTGCAGTGGGTTGTGAAGGGTGCTCTTGATGTGGATAGTCTGATTGGAGCAAACCCTTCAGCTGAGGGTGGAGAAGATGAGGGAGCTGATGACCAAGCAGCTAAAGTTGTTGACATTGTTGACACTTTCAGACTGCAGGTTTGGGTCTCCATTTAAATAATGTTTTTATCTGCACTGCAATTGTTTTCAAATACTTCCTTGTTTCTTTCTAACTGTGATGTGAAGCTGGGCAATACTGAATTTTTGGTACTGTTTTGGTTACCAGGAGCAACCGGCATATGACAAGAAGGGGTTCATGGCATACATTAAGAAGTATTTGAAAACTCTGACTCCGCTTGTGCCTGAGGAGCGCCAAGCAACCTTCAAGAAGGATGTTGAAGGCGCAGTGAAGTTCTTGCTCTCCAAGTTGAGCGACTTCCAATTGTATGTCTGGGCTTATACTCTGCCTCTGTTTATGGTTTTCACAGGGTTTATTTGTTTTGTCTATTCTACAAGCATTGTTCGTGAAGATATTGAGTATCACTTTCTTCTTACTTCAAGTGCATTGTGAGCTTTGGATCGAGAACCTTTTTGCATTTGATAGGTTGTATCTCTGAGCATTGCGCATTTTTGTTGGTGGCAATTTTTGATGCTAGGTTGAAGGTGCCAGAAGAAACTTGTGCTCCCAACAGTTGTTTGTTGTGCTGATATCTATATGTGCTGTGTGCAGTTTTGTTGGTGAGAGCATGAAAGATGATTCTTCAACTGTCTTTGCTTATTACAAAGAAGGGAAAACAGATCCCACATTCCTTTACTTTGCTGATGCTTTGAAGGAAGTCAAGTGTTGATGTATTAGCTTTCACACAACTTGAGAAGTTGCAGCAATCAGTGGGTTTCTGAAGTTTAGGAGATTATCATTGGGAATGGGGTTACTTGATTTGATATCTAGAGTTCTGGAATACATGGACTGAGGCCTATGGTTTTCTGCCCTGTTGTTCCTTCAAATATCTCAGCTTCTTTAAGGGCTGTAAATGTTGGGAAATGTTTTTTGTGAATCCTTTGGTAACTGCAAGGATTTTGTGGATTGCTGGAATAGTTATAATATTGATGTGAAGCCGTTGAATTTTTGACCTGCTAGTTTTTTTCGGAATGTGATGCAGTAAAAGTTGTGAACAACTATTTTCTTGTTCATCTAGTAAATGACACTTTGTGTGTGATCTGTAACATTATGATAAGGTTGTTTTCAAGTTATCGTGAAAGTGTTGTTGTGAAAAAGTGTTTGTAATTTCATAGATGTTAGAATTTCATAGACAAAGTCCTCTCTGCCCATGGAATTTAGCATTTTCAAGCCACCTTCAAATTGGAGTTGTGAAGGTTTCTCTCTAATTGTGGATATTTATCCAATGAAATGTAATTATGTTACCCAGTGTGCACTATTGCACCATGGGTAACGTACCACCCCTGTAGGTGTATCTTAAGTGAGTTTCCATTTTGGTAATTTAACCTGGCTGCATGAAAGAGCACCAAATGTTCCAAAAACATGAGAAAAGATAATAAAACAAGCGCTTGTATGGAAAATACTGAACAACTGAGTCACTGAAAAGAGTCCAGCAATAGACCTGTGCCGTGTCCCTAGGAATATACAAAGCTGCTTCAGTGGAGATGGTGGGATTGTAAATCTATGACTTGCATTTCATTGGGATAAACCCAACCATGCAGCAACGGATGGTAATTTGAACTCCCATGTCTTTGTGTATTGTGAGAAATTCTCTGAGAATTTAACTCAAAAGCCACAGGGAACTAATGACAAAATTTGAACATGGAAAGAAAGGGGAGAAACTCAAATACATGTTGAGTGACAAATGAACAGAGATTTGTCAGCAACAAAGTCTCCCATTCTGCACCTCACTGGTGAAACAGGATAGTTGTACAAGGCCTTGGTGATCACATAAAAATTGTTGAAACATTGATCATTAGTTTGCATGACTTTCGTTCAGCTGAAAGCAAATTTGTTAGTTTTACGAGCAAAATCTCTGATAGTACATGACAATTGCCTTGTAAAGCCAGAGAGAGAAACATTCATACATCCTAAATTATGAACATATGAACCGGAGCCTCATATATAAATGCATTAACCTGTAGAGCTGGTATATGCCGCTCAGTTTCTGTGCCAAGGTTGAACACTTCGAGACAACAAGTAATTGACAATGATGGATGAAACATTTTTGATATATCCAATAACAAAATTCAATCCTGCACAAGTCTTAATTCTGCCCCTGATCTTGCCTTATGTACAGCTTCACCAAGTCGTGGCATCCTTGAATCTATAAAATCTTGGAATCTGCCACCCAAGACCTTAATCTCATGGAATGGTCTTGCCTTTGCCCATCTTTGAATCTGCCACCCCAGACCTTAATGTCATGGAATGGTCTCACCTTTGCCCATTATGCTGGGTGCAGTGCCTTGCTCACCCTTGCCCTAATGGTCTCACCTAGCACCTTACCCAACATAATGGGCAGGGGTTGACCATTCCTTCAGTACCTAAACCCTAAATGCATCCTAAACCGTAAAACGATTTCAGGTGAACCTGAATAGATTTGAGAGATGATCCAATAATACTCCTACACCCCTCTTGGGATGTTTGCTACTGACACAATGTCAAACAACAAACCACAAACACCAAAGAAAGAAAAAGAAAATTACCTGGCGTGGCTGTGTTTTCCAATAACAGAATAACACAACTGCTGCACCGCATGATGCCAGTTCCGCTGCAAGTCCCACAGCCTTAAATCGTTATCTGACCATTTTGTGCACAGGCATGGCACGCTCCTCGAAACGGAATCCTCCTGCCATAGGGTTTTGATCTTCTGCGTATAGAACCGACGTAATGGCGCATACTCCTGCTAGTACACCCGACACCCTTGACGCTACCTGCTATATCGCTACTCCTGAAGCCATGCCGCCGCCTCATTCCCGCGCTACCACGCGACAGAGAAACCCGCGCACCGGACGGTGATACAATCTGATTGTAAGAAAATTTATAATCTGATTTTATTGTTTAATTTTCTTTAAGGAGGGGACAGCGTAAGCAGGGCATGAACTGTGTGGACCGAAGTTTGAGGATGGAATCAATGAAACAAGCAGGTGTGGGTGAAGTGTGAGCAAGTTTGGTGCAATCAGCGACCCCCCATTTCTTGAGCCTACAGAGTTGCAATCTGCGCAATTGTATGTATCTAGTTGGCTTTGCAATAGAAGCTTTAGGTACAGTAAACCCCCTTTATAATCACACACTTGGTGACCACTTTTTTTTTGTGACACTAACAAATTGTGATTTAAATGTGTATAGTCACATTCCATATAAACCCTTACAAGATTGTGACTATAGCTCCAAAAAAAACTTTACAAAATATCCCTTCATGCTAGAATAAAAGTTGTCAATTGTTAAATTTCTTACATGGGTTATTCTAAGCTTTATTATGTATTATTAGACTTGAAGAAGGTTGTGATTTTTGTTTGTTTTAATGTGACGATTTACATTGAGCCTGAGCTCTTTAACTATTAGCTTGTGTATCTTGTCAATTAGATTTTTTTAATTAAGATTTTTTGCTTTCTTGACAAGTTCACATCTTTTTGTTTGTTTACACAAGAAAGTTGTTTTTTCTTTTCTTTTTTAAGTGGATTCATTATTGTTAGGTTGCACAATTTGAACACAAATCAACATTAACATTGCCCTTTAGGGAATTACAATTTACATGAAATGGAGTTGAATCGGAAGCTGGGGCAAAAATTGAAAGGTTAAAATGCCAATTTTCACAAGTAGAAGGGGCTTTAGATTTGTAAAAAAAATCTTAAATTAGTTCCCATTCCAAACAAGATCACCAAGGAAGAAAATAATTGTGGTGAAAGACAAAAATAAAGAAGGTGAAAAAGTTGGGAAAAAAATCCATTGTGTGTAGTAAAAGTAAAAAAGATGAGGAAAAAAATATTAAAAAAACCATTAAAGAATAAAATAAAATAAAAGACCAAACATTAACCTAATCCTCTCACATGTCAATCACAAATTTTTGATATTGGACCCTTGAATTGGATGCCAAGCCTTTAGACACATTCATTGTACCATAAGAAAAAGTGTTTTTTTTAATGTGAAGAAGGGTCCAATTCAAGGTTCAAGTTGGTTTTAAATGGTCACTATGCTTTTGGTCCTTGGACCCTTGACTAAAGTGGCCCTTAATCTCAATGGCTATGATAATGCAAGCTCTAAGAATGGAGAGCCTTGTTGATATGGTATTTGGAATTCCCTTAAGGTTTGCAATGTGCAAAAAAAGATTCTTGGCTTTTTCAAAGGCTTGATGCTAGCACAAAAAAGATGTCATTTTTTTGCTTCTTTGAAGTTGAAATAGTTAGAGGCAATCCCTTGCCTAAAAGTTCACTTGAATTTTGCTTGCATGTGTATATGGCACATGATATTAAGCCTAGAAAATTATTGAATTATCACAAGATTATCCAAAGTTGGGTTGGAAATGAAGATAAAAATGTGGATATTGAATCTATAGAAAAATAATTTAAAACCATATGTCCAATTTGTATGGATGAAATTAAATTAGAAACTTTAACTTTATGTGGTAAAAAAAAATTTATGTATTTATGGCATTATTAATGCATAAAATAAATGTCCTATTTTGAGATAAACTTAGTTTAAAGAATTTGTACATTGTGTGTACATTCAAATTATTATTTTTTGCAACATGAAAGTAGTTGAACAATAAGAGCTTGCCTTTTAGGTTCTTTCTCTGTAGATGTGAGATCCAGTGTGACATCACTCCAATCATAGGTTACACTAACAACTGGTATATTAAGTAGTCTAGAAATAAACATGGAAGCATAAATGATAAGATCCCCTTCTCTCTCCCACTTTATTTCTCTACCTTCAACACAAGATCTGCTTATTGAAAAAACACTGGCACTGGATGATGGAAACTCCAATCAATTAAAGTCCCAATAGACTGGAGGAATTGATGACTATGCATCCACTTTTTATTTTATTTTGTAGGTTCTGCACATCTTTCCCTTTGCCTAGGAGTAGTAGATTATTGTAAATGTATTGAATACATCTTATTATATATTGACATGATTCCTTACATAGGTCTAGATATAAGAATTAGGGTTTTGAGGATGTGTAGAATGAAATAACAATGGTAAGGTTGCTTATAGCCTCATTAGTATTGAATGGACTCATTTTACAATTGTTTCCTTCCACCCAAAAATGTTGTGACTTGGGCCTTTACGTTTTTTTTCTCTTTGTCAATGCGAAGCATGCATTGGACCTACAATTTGCAAAGGATATTGGTGTTAATACTTCAAACCTATTTGTGCAACCTAATGTAATATAATAGGATTTGGAAAGTATTGATGCCTTTGTGTAATCATGCACCTTTGATGTCACAAAAATTTGGATTGCAAACAAAAACTAAAATAGAAATATGTATTTCACAATTCCACAAAAATCTTATATAAAAAATATGCCTTATTGGCAACATACGGACTATATAGACATTTGGTCAAGTTTTTTCAAATATGATGATTTCATCCTTTTGATAAAAGAACCTTTATTAATATTAGACGGAAATAAAAATTTTGATGGTTCTTTAAATTCATTGGAAAAAAAAAAATGAGCTTCATGTTTTATTACCACATTTGCCCTCCATGGTTCAATCAAATGTGAATTACATTAGAAAATCTATGAATTTATATTTTAAAACAACTCCTTGTGTTGGCATATCTACTAGTGATCCTACGAGAGGTTCCCATTGAAGTGTATGGCATGTGCTAGTTATGCCAATAATGTTGTTCGATATAGTAGAGGAAAAGTTAAACAATCTATACAAGGTAATTTTCAAGGAATAGGGGACAATATTGCAAACCAACTTTACAAGGAAATTAAATTGCATTTTGGGAAAAAAGGTTAATGAAATGTTTGAACAAATATTTACTCCATTAAAATGTATAGGGATAGGACTAGAAAATGAAAAGGCAAATGTTCATGTAATTCATATGAGCAAAAATGTTGTGATTAAACCACATAATGACAACACAAATTTCAATTGTTCCATCATTGGATGGTTCATAAAAGGATTGCCAATAAGTGGCAATTTTGAATTGCATTAACTGTGGCATTGGTTTGCAATAGAAAATGGATCTGCCATATATTTGTAAAGTGAAAAAATGGTTCACAGAACATGAGAGTTTCAACATTTACCATTAGAAAATATGGAATTCTATCAATTAGGATATGCACTTACCAACAAAAAATATGTTTCTAGAAGATTAAAAACCAAATTACAACAAAAATTGAATTAGTACACCAATACATGGAGGAATGGTGGACCGATGATAATGACATGAACAATGAAAAAATTATTCCTCTTTCACTTGAAGGCCACAAAAGAAAAGGAGGACGATTTCAAAGTTCCGGTTCTAATTATAACAAAAGATGATAAATTTGAAATAATGTGTTTTTATGTTCCTTTGTGTTCTTGTGACTATTTAATGCATATTACTTGTTATATATGTTTATCGATGCATATTGTTACACATGTGATTTTAAGTTTATGAATTTGACTTTGCTTTGAAATTGATATTTTTTTCATTTTCATTTCAATGAAGGTGATTTTTCAAGTGTTTTGACAAGTGTCTAACTTAACTTGTTTTGGATTTAACGTTTGTAGGATCTGGACTATGATTATTTCATTGAATGTAGAATATGGATTTCCTTGGTTTCAAAGGCCTCTATATTCAAAAGGTGTGTGAGAGTAGTTATGGTCAAGATATTTATGTGATCATTAATGCTAATGTAAATGTGCAAAAACATTAATTTTGTTGAATGAACAAAAGTTTGTTTGGTTATACTTTGCCATATTTTCATGTAGTTTTTCTCAATTTCAAACTTTACATGTTAACTGGTAGAAATATCTAAACTAATTAGTTCCATAGGCCTTTTAGTGACTATTAGTTACTAGCGGTAGACTTCTTGTCCCTTACCCAAGGGGTGAAACTAGTGGGATTAGATAACTTAGGTTAATGAGTGGTTGAGGGTAATCCACCCAATTGCCTAAAAGATTTCTAAGAAAGGATTAGGATACGGGCTTTATTTTTCTAAGGGTTGTTAAGGGAGTAGTTACTCATGGTAATTATATATCTAGTTAGTATATTTCTATTTATCTAGTTACTATTTTAGGAATTACTAACTAGATTACATAGTTTTTATCACCATTTGAATTTGAATAAAACATAGGACCTTTTTTTGTGGAGGAATATTTTGGGAGAAAAGGAAGAGATGAGTACCATTGTATCATTGTAAAACATGGAGCTTTAATGGAGTATGATAGAAATATACTTTGATTACTGGAAAAACTTTGTTTCCATAGTCGAACTTTGTTATTTTGATGTTTTTATCATACTTTCATTACTAGATTTTAATTCTGAAACTAGTTGTAAGTAAATTTGAATGAACATATTTTGTTACTATTAGTTTTATTGCATTTTAATTTAGATTTTAAACCAAAATATAGGATTAAAGATTTTGTATTTACCATTTGGCGACCATCCTAGGGTCTGAATTCAAAGTGAATTTCATAATGTTGTTTATGTCTTATTACTGAAATTTTTTTTTATAGATAGATAATGAACTTCAATTTCATTTTTTGCATTTTTTTCAATGTTGATCATAATTTTTTGTTCAGGAAACAAATTTGAGCAAAGTAACTAACTATGAAAATTTTGTTCTAATGCAAAAGTTTGTTCAAATTTGAATTAGGATGTGGATAGATGGAAAATATAATTGTAACTAAAAGTTTGAGAAGACAATTAGATTAGGTTATATTACATGAACAAGTGGAAAATGGTGCTGCCATTAGCAACAATTTGAGTGCAAATCAAGTAGCTCAACAGTTTGAAACACCTATAAGAGTTTTTCAAATAGAACAAAAACGTCCATGGACAGAAGAAAGACCTATAGGCCACAAAACGCCTCATGCAACACTGATTATTCATTGTGAAGTGCAAATTGTGAAGCACATAAGCGCACTAACAATCTGCTACAAAATTCCAAGAAGGAAAAACATCAAATTAAAAATGCAGACTCACAGGTTGAGTTTAGACAAAGGAGTCGAGAATTTAAACCTCGACAAAAAGTTGTGCTGGAATCAACAGATCTAATGCAACAACATAACTCTAATGTTCTAATTCAAAAAGAAGAACAAATATTCAACAAGTTAAAAAGGGAGGAAGTAGTACCAAGGTACAGATCTACTTCAAGTTTTTATTATCGAAAAGTAAGGAGAATGAAAAGTTTGAACAAAAAGCTCAAAATTTTGAACCTCCAATTCATTATGTTGTTGAGTAAGAAGCCAGAACTCAGGGCATCATAATGTCTAGAAGAGTTGAGCCAATACTTGTAACTAGACAATAAATTATAATCTTACCAAGAGCGGAACTAATAGTAGTAGAAGGTGTTCATGTGGTTGTAAGAGTGAAGTACAATGAACCTAGATTTAATCAACATAATGAAAACATAATTAGAGGAGTTCCAAGGGATTGGAGTAAAGGGATTCATAGTGTGAATAGAGTTCCAAGACCAAATTTTCCATGTTGCACATACTACCATCAGATTAGACATTAAATCAATGAATGTCCATTTATTGAAAATAATGTGAGTTAAGATTTGCTAAGCATTTCCAGAATCTGAATCCGAAACCTACAAGAATAAGGAATCATGGACATATTGAGCCAAAGGATTTGTACCATGAACGGGTCAAAATTTCAAATAGATTCAGAAAACAAATTTAGAGAAAAAAAACAAATTGGAAATGAGAGCTCATACTATGGCAAATGTAATACCTATTTTTGTAGCTCCTGTATCAAGTCTATTACATCAAAAAAATATTGGAGTTACCTATGTAGGAATTTCAAATTTCAGAATGGAACCAGTAATATCTGTGCCATTATATTCAATGGTAATGCCCCAATCTATGATTATAGGTATTGAAGCTCCATTTATATTTGCACTAGTCCATATTGTTGAAGGTGTCAAATCCATACCACAAACTCCAAGGGAAACAAAATTTGTGAGTTTTCATGAAGATGTACCTAGAAAGGTGAACAATTTTTTTGCTAGTTAGCCATCAAATCCAAGAGGAGGTGGTCCAGATCCACCAGGACCACCATGACCTCCATGATATTTTGGATTGCCAATGGTGAATTAAGACAGGCCACCATTACCACCAAACAGACCTTATCGTCGGCCATTTAACTATTCTGAATATGTCAAAGATTTTGATCCATATGCTCAGGTTAGAGTATTTAAAATTACCAGTAGAGCAAATAGTGAAATAAATGATGTAAAAATTGTTAATATTTAGTTTTACCCTCAAGGATATTGTGTTTGACTAGTGTAACAAATATATTGGAGATTATCCATATTGTACTTTTGCAAAATTGCAATTGGCTTTTTATAAAAGGTACAAAAAATTTCAGAATGATGAACAAGTTTACTTGTAGTTGAAAAATGTGAAGCCTAAGAAGAATGAAAGAATGGAAGTCTATTATGAGAAATTATTGAAGTTGGCCAATAACCTTCAACATAAGATGATAGATAATTTCTTAACTATTGTTTTCAAATTTGGATTACAACCACATCTACGTGTAGCAACATGTATAAAGAAATAAACTCTACAACAACATAAGCAAACAACTTTGGTTTGTGAAGAAAGAATTTTTGAAGTAAAGGCCATAAGCAAAATGTTAATACCACAAAGTAATAAGACAATATTAGCTCAAAAACCTCAAATAGTCGTAAAAAAAACAAGAATGTATCGTACAAATTGTCACATGACAAATCATAATGTTGAAACCTATAGAATCAAAAGAAAAAAAAACCATGTTCCTACAATCTCTAAGGTTATTATTCAACAAAATAAAGTACGGAGGCCTGTGAGGTATTCTTGTCATATTTGTGGTGACACTGGACATAAGATCATAGATTGTCCTAAGTACAATGATATGCAAAATATGTTTAAGAACAAAGGAGTGAAGCCAACAAAAAAAACTAGTTATGGTAGAACCCAAGGTTTCAAATCCTTCAGTCCATGTGGTGGATGTGAATATGGCCATCACCAGGAGCAAGGTTATTGAAGAACATGTGTTTAAGGACAAAGAGCTAATAAAAAAGAAGTATGTTGTTGACTAAGAAAAGGAACAAAGACTACAACAATCTTTTGTTAAGACTATATAGGAGATGCAAGCAGAAGACCCACCACAAAATCTGATTCTAAAGGAAAAAGCATAGTGGAATACAAGTTGGGCAAGATTGCAAAAATCTAAGGTGTCCACAGAACCAATTATATCACAAAGTTTGTTTTCTAATCCTATCAACATAATTATGTCTATGGAACAAATATTCCAAGATATTAGTAAATAGATGTTGGAAACTACCTATACTTTGAGGTTAGGTCAATTGCTAAAGATAGCACTAGATTTTAAAAAGTATATGTGGTAGAAACTAAACCTAGAAAAACATAATATAACTGCTAAATAAATATCAAAACCTAGTGTAACCATAGTGGTTGAAACACATTTTGAACTAGACACAACAACTATAGAGGTAGATAACCGGATGACAATTATCCAGGTACAAGTTAGGAAGAACATTGTTGAGGATGTTTTGATAGATGGAGGAGCAAGTGTGAACATTATAACAAAAAACCTCATAACAAAGTTAGGTTTACCCAAACCAAAACCAACTCCATACCACCTCAAAATGGTAGATCAAAGTATGAATAGACCTCTAGGAATCATAAAAAATTTGAAAATTTGCACACATGATATTCCATATATAGCCACATTTACTATTTTGAAAAAAATGTGGTAGATTCTAGTTATTTTATGTTGTTAGGAAGACCTTGGCTCATAGATGTAAATGTTACACATGATTGGGGTAACAATGTCATTATTGTTCAAGGTAATGGAATAGTCAAAACAATATTAATTAACAAGAAATTAGGAGCACAAACTAGAAGGCCCCAAGTATTTGTTTGTTATGACTTGATGGAAGGGTTAACAAATGAAAAGGAAAATCTGATATTTGAAATAGAACCAAAATTGTTCTCAATTGCCACAATTACTCTCTTAGAAAAAATAGTTTCATTGTTGAATGTTGGAGTATTAGAAATCAAAAGCATTGAGGAATTTGATCCAAATCAAAAGACATTAAATCAAACAACTATAGAAGTGGTGCCTTCAACAGTAAAATCAGAAAACTTTTGTGTTAGATTATAAGTTTCATTGGAAGACAAGGTTTATCCAAAAATCTATTACCATCATAGCTAGAATGATATTCAAGTGGATGAGACACCAACAAAAATACATGTATAAAATCTTGAAATAGCAGGTTGGACTTTGATTGAAGAACAACAGCTTGTGAAGCTGAATCTTGTCACATAGGCAAATCCACAATACATCAAGGTTAATTCACAATTGAAAAAGGAGAAGACTGAGGAGCTTTAGATGCTACTTAGGGAGTTCAAGGATGTGTGTACTTGGACTTATAAAGATTTGAAAGGCATACCTCTAGAATTGGCTCAACATATAATTGAATTAAATACCTTAATTCCATGCTAGCACATCAAACAAGGTACAGATTGAACCCTAATTATGTTGCAGCGGTCAAACAGGACATTAACAAATTGTTAGTAACTGGATTTATTCAACCAGTAAAAGGAGGCTACATGGTTATCACCCATAGTGGTAGTGCCTAAGAAGAATGGCACATTGAAAATTTATGTGGATTTTAGGAAGCTCAATAAGGCAACCAAAATAATCCTTATCCTTTACCATTTTTTTGATGAAGTACTGAACACTATAACAAGGTATGAAGCCTATTCATTTCTAGATGGATATTCAGGATACCATCATATTTCTATAGCCTCTGAAGATAGTTATAACAAAATAACTTTTGTAACAAATTGGGGAGCTTTTGTTTGGATGGTGATGCCATTTGGTGTCAAAAATGGGCCACCAACTTTCCAAAGAGCAATTAGCAAAGCCTTCAAAGAGTACTTAGACCAATTCATGAAAATATTTTTGGATGACTTTACAATTTGTAGTGATATGGAGAATTGTTTGATGAAGTTCAAACTTTGCTTTCAAAAATGAAAAAAATATAAAATCGATTTTAACCTAGAGAAATGTGCCTTTATGGTATTTTTAGGACTGATTTTAAGGTTCATAATTTCCAAGGAAGGAAAAATACCAGACCTTAAGAAAGTTCATGCAATAGTGAATATGCCAATACCTACCAATCCATAATAGATTCATGTTTTTAATAGTATGGCTAAGTTTTATAGATGTTTCATCAAGAACTTTACCTTTATCATGGCACCAATCATCAAGTTGATGAAGAAAAAAAAATTCTTTATCTGGACCACATAATGTCAAAAAGCTTGGGATCAGATCAAACAAAAGTACATGGAAGCACTGATTCTAACACCTCCAAATTGCAGTTGGAGTTTCATGTGCATGTAGATGCATCATTGTTGGTAGTAGGTGCAATGCTAGCACAAAAGCTAACTAGTAAGTATGACTAGCCTATAATATATGCTTCTAGATTGCTTAATAAAACATAACAAAATTATACTACTATAGAAAGAGAAGCCTTAACATTGGTTTATGTTTTGCATAAGTTCAGACATTTTTTTATTAGGAAACACACTTGTTTTTTATGTAGACCATATGGCTTTGGTGTATTTGGTCAAGAAACCACATGTGTTAGGAAGGATAGCAAGATGGTTGTTGTTATTCTTGGAGTTTGAATTCACAATAGTTTACAAACTTGGTAGAACACATGTAGTTGTTGATGTTTTATCCAAATTACCAAACACTTCAAAACCATTGGGTGTCCCAAATCAAACTATGGATGCATCATTATTTTATGTAAAACCTATATGGATGTAGGAAGTAAAAACCTATTTAGAGATAGGTTAGATGCCAAAAACTTTGAATGTAGCTCAAAAACAGAATTTGGCTAAAAAGTCCAATCCTTTCACTTTAAAAAAGGGAATTATGTACAGAGTGGGATGAGACAACAAAATGCGTAGATGTTTAACCACCTCATAAACACATATTGTTCTAAAAAAACTACATGAAAGAGTAGCTAGAAGATATTTTGCTACAGATATTACTGCAAAGAAAATTTTAAATGTAAGATATTAGTGGCCAACTTTATTCAAGGATATTCATGACTTTTGCAAAAGTCATGATAGTTGTTAGAAAATTGGAGGACTCAAAACAAAAAGTTTGGCCAAGTTAGTAACAACACTTCCAAAGGAACCTTTTATGAATTGGGGTCTAGATTTTATAGGTTTAATCAAACCATCAAGAAGACAAGAAATAAATACATTTTGGTAATTATAGATTATGCAACCAAGTGGGTAGAGGCAAAGGCACTCAGAACCAATAGGTAGTAGTTATAACCAAATTTTTGCATGAATATATATTTTGACCAAATTTTGATGTCCATTGACCATAGTTATAGATCAAGGAGTACATTTCATCAATGACACAATAAAACATCTAACAAAATAGTTTATGCTTAAGCATGTTAATTCTACTACATATTATTGATAGGGAAATGGACAAGCATAGTCTATTAACAAAGTCATTGGTAGACTATTGACCAAGTTGGTTAATGAGAAAAGAACAGATTGGGATGAACATTTGTTTACATTTTTGTTTTTATATAGGACTACTTACTTACAAGGTGGCAACATGTTATACACCCTACTAGTTAATCTATGGTTTGCATTCTTTAATGCCATCAGAATATGTTCTGCTGATTATTAGTGGGGACCATACAGATGTAGAACCAACCAAAATGCAAGTAGCCAGAATTACAAAACTGGAAAAATTACAAGAGAACAAATTGGAAGCTCAAAATAATGTGGGAGTCAACCAGTGGAGCAAATTTCTGTGGAGTCAACAAAAAAATACTAAAAAAAAGTTCCAATTTGGAGTTATGTCTTATGGTTTCCCAAAGGACAAAAAACACATATGGGCAAATTCAAGAAAATATGGTTTGGTCCATTCAGGGTATAATATTGCTTACCCAATAATACTATTCTTCTTGTTTCTATTAACAATTTTGAACCAAACCCAATATTCGTCAATGTTAATAAGTTGAAACCATACACATATGCGGATCAGACATTAAAAGGGATTCAAAGTTCAAAGGATAAGAAGTCTTTACAGTCCATAAATGAAAGCCACACGGAAAAAAATCTAATGAAGATTCAAAAGATCAAAGAAAACCAGATCCCATTGGGACTGATCAAACAATAATATTAGAAAAAAGCCTTAGTAAATCTTATAAGTCAACAAGTTATGAACAAATACTCAGACCATGGTTATGTAATTTCACAGTTACTAGATTGTGGGGTAGATGAATTAGTTACATCAGAACAAAATTTTGTTGATCTAATGACCTAACATAGGCCAAAAGGAATATGTAATATACACTGTTATTAAGGGGGTAAGCTAAGTATGTGATTTTGGATGAACAAGGCAGTTAGGATAGGGATTAATCATGAAACTTTGTTAGTTTGAATTTTGAATTCTTGTTGTTTTGGATCATAATCATGTGACTTCGGATGGTTCAAAAGGGGGAGAGTTCTCGAGAACAAAAAAAGGAGAAGAAGATGAACATGGAGTTTTTAAAGAAGAATAGGAAAAGCTAGAGGTACTTGTGATAGAAAACCATAGACTTTGTTTTGATATAGCACAAATTTTAAGTGTTGTTTTAAGATTTTTTTTCAACAAAACCTGGGATTATGCTGTAATTTGGATTGATGTTCTTAGTAATACATTTGAGTTGAAGTTTGGCACTACTAACAAACTACTACTAGAGTTGTTAGCATACCTCAAATGGTGTTTATTAATCCAATAACGACTATTCATGTGAACAAGATTTCAGATCGACCATTGATGAATTCAATGGGTACTAGAGGGTGTAGAAGTGTAGATGACGTGCATTCAATAAGCAAATACAGATAACCAAATGTTGTAACTACATCAATTCTTGATCATAGAGATGGCCATTATGTTAGGCTAAACATGGTAACTCTTAAATATCCTAATTTCAAAAAAGATGTTGATCTAGATGCTCATGTTAGAGTGTTCAATTCTATAGTAAAAGAAAATGCAAAGACTTCTGAAAAGTATATTGTCAATGTGTTTAGCTATATGTTAAGAGATACGACATCAGACTAATGCCATAATTACATGTCAAAATTTCCTGATTGTATGTTTTTAAAGCTTACACATACATTTTGCAAACGTCATCAGAAGACTCAGAATGATGAGCAAATATACATGGAGTTCAAGAACATGAAGCAAGAGGAGACTAAAAAGGTGGAGGTTTACTATGAATGAATTCAAAAGTTGGCTCATGGTTTACAAATACCAACCATAAACAATTTTTTAGCTATTGTGTTTAGAGCAGGTTTGTAATCATACCTCAAAATTGCGACTACATGGATGAATCGATCAACATTACAATAGCATAAGGAGGCGACAATGTTGTGTGAAAAAGGTGTGATTATTACAGAAACAAGGAGTGCATTGTCAGTACCATAGAGTATCAAATAGACAGTACCAGCAAAAACACAAAGTAACACAGGGAAGACTGACAAACATTACACAAATTATGGGATGATAAATCACAATGTGGAGACATGAAAAAAGAAGAAAGAGTGGACCACGATGGTGTGAGGATTTCTTGCACACTTCCACCACTAAGATATGCACTCACAAAAAACCCAGTTAGAAGTGGAACTATTATGTAGTTGAAGTCTAACGAGTAAGGTGGTTTGAGGTAAGTAATGAAATTTACTAAAAAATCTAATGCGTTGTGTCCAAATCTCATGATTTTTTTTTAAAAATTTATTTATGTCTTTGACCAAAAGTTAAGCCCGAAACTAAAAACCACTTGCTTAGATTGAGGAAAAACAACAACTCAACCTCCTCTACTTTCAACAAATGTAACTCCCTCATAGCAAAACCGATGATGCTGAATTTTTGATAGGAGCTTCTACACCTTTCAATCTAAAACTGATCTAATTTTGACACAAATCCAACGGTGGATTTGAAAGAAAAAATTAATTAAACCAAAAATCCAGAGGCTTCCCCATGGAAATCATTCCATGAAACCCACTTCAACACCCTCTACTTTCAACAATTGTAACTCTCACACAGCAAAACTGATGACGCTGAATTTTTGGGAGGAGCTTTTACACCTTTCAAACTAAAACTGATCTAATTTTAACACAAATCCAACGGTGGATTTGAGATAAATAATTAATTAAACCAAAAGTCCAGAGGCTTCCCCATGGAAATCATTCCATGGAACCCACTTCAACACCCTCTACTTCCAACACCTGTAACCCCCTCACAGCAAAACCGATGATGCAAAATTTTTGGGAAGAGTTTTTACACCTTTCAAACTAAAAATGATCTTATTTTGACATAAATCCAACGGTGGATTTGAGAGAAACAATTAATTAAACCAAATTCCAAAGGCTTCACTACAATTACTTGCTACACACAACTCCATTCCATGCTTCATTTTTTCATAACCTTTCCATGAACACCTCCCACACATAAGAACTAACAACCATTCTCACACTTCATTCTCCTCTTCCTTCTCCTTTTTTCACATACACACAATGTCTTCTCCCTTGGTAAGCCTCCATGACCTTCTTTGAACTTGTTCCCCTTGTCCAATGAAAGCTTTGAAATCCTTTTGCACCAATCAATGGCCTCCTCATCCTTCAAGGGCCAATGAGAATTTGAGAATGAATGGCCATCCAATTGAAATTAGGATGAGAA
>Ga0116229_10004792_pt1 | contig 22159 bp, 11 predicted proteins | sample S1TSphgellanicum_3_FD_87313 | JGI IMG/M metagenome (GOLD analysis project Ga0116229, IMG submission 87313) | Host-associated microbial communities from peat moss isolated from Minnesota, USA - S1T2_Fc - Sphagnum magellanicum MG | ecosystem: Host-associated > Plants > Peat moss > Unclassified...
GTCATAACATTCTTTACCCGCGAATGTTTACCAAATTACACTAGTTGATCTATAAAATTCTTTAAAATTCTTGCTTCTTTGGGCTTCCATAACATTCTCGCACCAAGAATGTCATAACTATGGTGTCTTGTGTGACTAAAATGTAATGGTAAATGTAGTGGTTAATTGAGGATTTGTTTCTAGTGGTTGGATCGTTAAGGCCAGCAGGAATAATGAAAATTGGGTATTGGTGGTCAATGTAATGAAACATCAAAATTTTATGTTTGATTTCATTCTTGTGGGTATTGTTCAATGGGTGGTAAAATATTCTTCTAGGAGGTGGCAAAAATTTGTTAACAAGAACCTTCATGATTTCAATAGGCTTGTATCCAAAGGGAAAATAGTTTCAGAAAACTCATTCTTGATTGATTCATTCACATGCTTACATTTCATCTCATTGAGGCCTTTGGGATATTTTTTCATAAGAAGGTCGTCAATTGTCTTTTTTCTTTTTTTTTTTGGGGGTTTTTTTGTTTTTTTTTTTAAAAAGGGTGGCTTTTTTTTTTTTTTTTTTTTTTTACCCCCCCCATTCCCCCCCCCCTGGGGGGGGGGGGGGGGGGTTTGATCATAAATGAACCTTCAACATCTATTTGAACCACTTTAGAAATTGTCTCCATTCTTGTATCCTTCCCAATGACTATCATCATCACCATCTTGTCACACATTTGGTGTATGAGCTTTTTGATTTTATTGAGGAACTTTGCTACCTTGAACCTCCCTCTTTTAGTATTTTTTGAGTGCAAACTATCGTCCATTTTTAAAATAACAGACATGATCCTAGCTTATGACATCAAGAATGGGATTAATAAAAAAATCACCTACTATGGATTATTTTTGTAAACTTTGAGGTTCACAATGTGCGCATATTTCACTAAATCAAGGTCCTACCATTTTTCAAATTGGAAGCACCATTCAATTTGTGTGATGCACCCCCACACTCCTCAAGTGCGAATCCAAAAGTGGAAACAATAGAAGAAAAAGGAAATGGGGTATGTTCATTAATTCGTAACACTTCGGGGGTAGAGGGGCATGTTGGAGCTCCAAGATGGGAACTAGAATGAGTGACAAATGGGTCAATTATTCACACAACCCTACACAAACCAAACAACAAGTTGGTTAATGCATGGTTGGAGCACTTTTGGTGCACGAATGAACCATGGGCATACACGGATTCACAAGATTCATACGATTCACCATGGCCTAGACTTGAGGAAAGCCATCACCTTCCCCTTTATAGTATTTTCTATGCTTGGCCATGGGGCTTGCACCCACATGTCATTTTGTCCCAGGACTCCCAAGTTGGGAGTTTTGAAATTCCCGAAATTGGGACTACCGCAACTTTGGAAGCCCATAACTTTTTGTGTAAACCTCCGATTGAAGTGAGGTCTAAAACAAAGTTATAACCCCCGTTGAGAGCTTTTCAATAATATGTGATACACCATTTGCACACAAGTAAATCAAGGAGATTCTTGACTTTTAGTGGTTAGGAGTCAAATTGACATTTTAACTCCTAACCTTTCTTTCGGTCATAAATTGTGTTTTAAGTACTCAAATAGGACGTGCAAAACCATTTTAAACATTTAAGTTCCAAGATCTTTCAATGATTTTTTATTTTTTTTTAATTCAATGAGTTTTGACCCTTGCAATTGCTTTATGAATATTTAGGAATCCATTAGGACTTTAACTCCCAAAGTGGGAGCCCATTTGGGAATGTGTGAGTTCATTCCCTCACACCTTCCTACACTCTCGGGAGCATGAAATGTGATTCCTAGGTTTCACTCTTGGCCCACACCTTTGTAAGCCCTTGTTTTGGTCGCGGGCTAAAGTCGTGACATTTTGGGGTTTCCATCTTCAACTCTATACCCCACTTCTCCACATTTGTCTAACATTCACATGGCGACATTTGCATTTTCATAATTCTTGTTGTACTTCAATTTCTCCTTAAACATTTTGTTGAATAGGTGAATACGAGGATCACTATTGCATGGATGTAGGACCTATGCAATTATTACAAAAAATAGAGGAGACAATATGGTGGCCACCAAATATTAATAATTCTTAACCCTATACAATAGACTAATGGTCTAGCAACCAACATATAATAACATTTCCTAATCTTGTTGAATAGGCCATAAGATTATTTTCATTATTTTTGCAAAAAAAAAATGATTTGGTGGCCACCAAATCATTTTATGTACCCCCTTCTAGAAGAAATGATCTAATGGCCATGAGTTGTATAATTACATTACACTTCAAATGGATTTATTTAGTGCCACCAAATCATAAATTTATCGATTACACCTTGGAGATGTAACAATCTAGCAACCACCATATGTTTATTTTCCTCCTTTATAAGCATATCGATTTGGGTAGATACAAACTACAATGGTTCAAATTACACTCCCTATGAGTCCATACAAGATTCTTTAAAATGATTCAAATGGACATGGTTGTTACTTTTTTAAATATTATTATTTTAATCTTTGAACAATACATGTTCAATCCCCTATAAAGCTTTTAAATTCTATGTGAAAACGTGTATTTAATGTAGTTGATGTCATTTTTTAATTTGGAAGTCCTAAAAAGGAAACTCACAAAGTCCATAAAAATAATGCCCCATCTAAAACTTTTTTAAAATATGCATTTGGGTCAAAAAATTTGAATAAAAAATAAAAATTGCAACTCGTATGGACTTATGAAAATATGGTCAAATTTTAACCATTCAAAAGTCCCTAACTATTATATGATTAAAGTTTTCAAAGAAAAGATTTTTCATATGGGTTTATCATCTTGTACTACATTATATATTGCATCCCAATAACAAATTAGGAATGTGAATTAATATATATTTTTTAATTTTGTGATGTTCCATTCAAACGATTAATCCATATTTTTTGATTTCAAAATTTCATTACTACTAACACATGAAATTTTTATCAATAAATAACCACACAATTATCTTCATAATGAAATTATTAGTCTTGATTCAACTCCCAATTACTAAATGTAAGGATATATTAATCACCATATGCATTTGAATAAAAGGTACCTGAGGGAAAAACACCATTTCGTCACAAAAGTGAACCATCGTAGCTTACATCTACCCATTTGGTGGCCACTAGGTCTGTTTCTTCATGATTTTATGTAAGTAATGATTTGGTGGCCACCAAGTCATTTCTTTGGCCATTCAACAATTTGAAGTTATAATATGGTGGCCACCAAATGGTTAGTTTAGTCAATGTTCAAGGAGGTGACAATCTGGTGGGAACCAGATCATGACATGGGTTAGTTTTCGATTTGGTGATGATTTAATGGCCACCAGATTATGGCATGGGTTAGTCTTCAATGCGATTATAATCTAATGGCCACTAGATAGTGACCTTTTAGAGGATTCAAGGATAATGATCTGGTGGCCACTAGATCGTCACTTCTCTAAGGATTCAAATATATAAATTTGGTGGCCATTAGATTGTTATGTTTTTTATGAATGACCCTGGTAATGATCTGGTGGCCACCAAATCATTACATTTTCAATGAATGGCCTTGATAGTGATTTAGTGGCACTACAAGAAATATGGTTTTTTTGCCCCCATGTTGAACTTGATCAAAGTGCCATTTTGGACAAATTGATTTAGAGCCGACCATTGATTAAATCTTTTTGGTTGGATTTTTACGTCAATTTTTTTTACTTAATCACCATGACAATAATATAATTTGGCCAACAACTATAAATATATTATTAAAAATATTTATTAAAAATTAATTTGAAAATATTAATTAATTAATTACCCTACCTACCTACCTAATTAATAAACCTAATAATTTATGAATTCTTTAAAATTTTATTTAGCTACCAATCCTATGTCCTAGGCCTAGGCTAGGCCACCTAGCTTAGTCATTTAGGTTAGACCAAACCACTTAGGCTAGGCCAAGCCCCCTAGGTTAAACCAAATAGCCTAGGTTAGGTGGTTTAGTAGCTTTTGCAACCTAGGTCACCTAATTAGGTCATTTAAGTAGCCAAGGTAGCCTAAGTTGCAAGTGTGGGGACTTGAATTCCTCACCTCCACATTGAGGAGTCAAGTCCTTAACCATTGTATCACCACCCCATAAGGTGATTTTTTGGACAACATATTTGTAATGAACATGATTTTGAACCAACATATTGTAATCAACTTCCATGATTTTTTTTTCAACATGCATATTGTATTAAATGAACTTGATTTTTTATACATTACTTACATAAATAGGTAGGTTATAGGTAGGTTAGTCTAAATAGTAGGAAACACCTATTAATAATGCATGTATTTACGTAACATGTAGGTTATAATATATTAGGCCTTATAAGTACCTACTAGGTTTATGTTTATACCTACCTAGTAAGCTATCTATGCCTATGTTATTTAGTAGCCTATGTAGGTACCTACTAACCTATTAATAAATTTAGTGTAGGCATACTAGGTAGGTAGCCTAACATATTAGGTAGGTTTAGGTTTAGGCTACCTACCTAGTAGGCTTAAGTGATTAAGCTTAAGTTAAGCTATGTACCTACTTAGTAGGTTTTGGTGGACTAGGTTAAGCTCTCTACCTTGGAGGTTTAAGTGACTTAAGTTATGCTACATACCTAGTAGGCCTAAATGGCCTAGGTTAGGCTACCTACCTAGTAGTGAAACCTAGGTGGCCTAGGCTACTAACTTAGTTATTAGGATAGGTTACTTATAGGTAATTAATAAACATAATTGAAAATGATTGATGAATTATTATAAATATAAATAATATAATTGATTAATTGATTAATTCTTAATAATTACTAAATATTAAATAATAATTAATGATTATTTACTATATTTATTTTTCATTGATTATTTAATATTAATTATGAAATAATAATTATCAATTAATATATTAAAAAAATATTATCTAACAAATTAACTTAACATAATCACTTATGAATAATTATTTATAATTATATATTGACTACTACAATTATAAATTACTATCAAGTATTAGCCAAAATATTAAATAAAATTGATAATTTGATAATATTAATTAATCAATTAACAATTGATGGATAAGGTAATTATTGGTTATTAATTGACATTTATTGGGTGACTAATTAATATTATAAAATATTAATCATAAATTATTGATTATTAACTATCAATTATTAACTATTAATTAATTAATGTACTAAATTTAAACACCTACATGTTCCTAAAACTAACATTTAAATAGTTTATTAAACTTTATAAGTAGCTACAAGATGTAATATGTTTGACCTAAAACCTACTAATTATGAACTTAGGTTTGGTATGTACCTTATGCAAAATAAACTTATAGGTTAAATAACCAAATTAGTATGGTTGATTTGATTAAGTGTCAAATTAGAATTGTTAATTTGACTAGTTACAAATCACAATGGCCTTTGAATATAGTCAATTTGATTAAGCCTTGATCATCTTGATGGAGCTTTGGCCTTTCTGACTATATGTTTGGTTTGTCACATAATAAAAAAGGTCATTTTAGTCAAATGTCTTAGTAAAAAATATCTCGTGTTTTTCATGCCTTAAGCCTTTAATCAAAATGACCATCCCCCTTGGTCAATGTGGACATTTTAGTCAAGTTGGACTTTCTAAAAAGTCACGTTTTCTTGTAGTCTGGCCACCATATGTGTGTGGGGAATGTAGCTAACAATTTGGTGACCACTAGATCATTTCATCCTTGATGATGTATGGATGACATGACATTGCAAATAGGCATGGTTAAACCTAAACCCTATTCCATTGACCTGAACCATCATGTAGGAACTTAAACCCTTACCCATCAACCTATACCATAATCCATAAATCTAGACCTTAATCTAGAAACCTAAACCTTATCCAATGTTCTGGTCGTGAGGTTGTGGTCAAATGTGATATTTGTATGAGAACCTACTTATACATTGTATAGAAGTTTGTTCATTCATTTTTGGGTTTTGTTCATAATTGGTGTTAATCATTTATGGACATTGTTTAATATTTTGTATTAATTGCAGAAGGAGGATCCTAGCAATTGGTGATGTTAATTCATAGTGCTTTTACAAAATTACTTGTTTTCCTATTGTAGTTGACAAAATTGAAAAGCTTAAGATCAAGAAATCAAGGACATACTTTCTTTCTGCCATTGGAAGAAATGCATCCTTTCCGAAGCTCAACTACTATGTAATAGTTTTACAAACATCATGGCACTTTTTCAAGGCTAATTCCATGACATTTCCTCAAGTGTGCAAATTAAAACAATATGGAGAAAAAGAAAGAGGTAAGGTGATGGACTCTTATACGTTCTACATTTCAAAGATTGTGTTACTTGATAGTTTCCATTGTGTTAATTTGAATTAATGTTGTAGCATCAAACCCTAAGCCACTAATCCCTAAACCAAAAGCGAATTGATAAGGTTGAACTCTTGTTGGGTTTAGGTCATGAGTAAATTTAGTTTTACTTTTTGGATTGATTTGATTCAAACCAGAATGTGATTGAACTTTCATTCAAAGCATAATGTTGAACACAATGTGATGCAAAATTAAATTTCAATGAACTTTCAACAACTTGGTGTAGATTAAAAAGGAAACTAGAACTAACTTTCCACATTGTGCAGAACGTAAATAGAATTCTACAACAAGCAAATTACAACTTGTAGTCCAAAACTCCATGAGAAGAAAATTGCAAGGTCCAGGAGAACTTTACAAAAAGGAAATGACATGTTTTAGGAAGGAAAAACAATTTCAAATGAATTATCTTATGTCCTAACCAACCTATCAGAAGGTTTTTCCACATTTGTTTGTAGGCCTCCTCACATTTGAGATAATGTCTCCATAGGTATGTGCAATGTGGAGTGCCTCACCATGGGTTAGTGCGGCTTGGAATGCCTCTCTTCAATGCTCTAGCTCATTTAACTATTTTCTTTCTTCACAACAATAAGAAAAAGAAAAAGGAAGAATGAAAGACAGATGTAATAAGAAAATGAGAAGAGATGTGGAGAAGCAATATGGAAAAGAAACCTAAATTTTTGAATCATGGAAATTGGAACACTCTAATGAGGTAGAATTGTTTATAAGGAAAGAAGTGATGGAGTGGAAAGTTAAGAAAGGAAGGGAGTGGAAGAAAAAGAATGGGGGGAGGATGGGTGAAAAAGTGGAAGGAATAAAGATAAGGGCATTACCATAAGTCACCACCCTTTCGTTTGCACCCCCTTCAATTATGATTATGGAAACAAGATTAGGGTTTTTTATTTCAATTTTCTAATGTAGTTAAAGTGGTGATCGTCCATATGATGATTTAGCTAGATTTGGCTATAAATGAGACAAAATCCTTCTATATCTTTAGAAGCTTATTAAAACTAATGATAAAATTTTAGCAATATGGAATTTTTTTTTCTAAAATCTAATTAATTTGAACCAATTTTTCCATGTAAAATCCTTTGTATATTTGAGTGTCACGGATGTTAATGCCATGGAATTCATTCATTTGAATGTTCATCCATGTACCTAACTTTTAATTTAGTTTTAGTTCATTCAAGTAGTTAATTTCTAGTTAAATTTTAGTTCACTTCTAGTTAACTCATAATTAACTATCAGTTAGAAAGGTTATTAAGAATCTTCTTCACTCGATGCACACATAGAAATTTAAGACCCCTCATTTCCTTTAGTTTATTCAACATTAGTTTTAGGCATGATTTTGCGTCATATACTTGTCATGTTCTTTTCATGTTCATGTTTGCATATGTTAACATAATAAATATCCATTTTCACATTTATTTTGCACATTTCATGTTCTTGTTTTTAGTTTTTATGTTCCTTGTTTGAAAGTTAAACTTAAACCCCTTTTTTTTAGCCTTTATATGTCCTTGACATTGGTGAAATGTGGATTTTTTTAAAAAGCTCAATGATTATTAATTAATTAATTAATTAGGTAGGTAGGTAGGAAGGTAGGACTTATAAATAGGTTTAGAATAATCCTATTTTATGTTTCAATTGAACTTTTTTCATTAGCTCATTCGAAAAAACCCTTGTTACTTGGTTTGTGAAGAAAATTAATGATTTATTTATATTAACCTAATTTACCAACTACCTAGATTATAATTTATATTATAAGTAAAAATAATATTAGTAACAACTAATGGTATTAATGAATAACACTTAATGAAATTCATTCTTCATTTTACTTGATGATTTTTATTAATAATTATAATAAATTTATTTTCTTAAAAAAAACCCTTACTAGAATGATGTTTGTTATCTTGATTGAATGCTCTAAGCACTATTACAAAACATGGTTCTTCAAATAGTTCAAATTGACTAACTAGTTTTTTTTAATTAATGGACATGTCCATTTTGACTAGGGGTTTGAAGCATGTATTTTTTGACTAATCAATTTGACTAGGGTGAGTTATTTGACCAATACATCTAGTCAAGTTAAACAACTTTAGTCAAAATAGCCAATGGGTTTTAGTCAAATGGGACATCTTATGCCTATTACATACCTACTTTTTACCTTCGACTTATAATTTTACAACCTACCTACCTACCTACTTACATACTACCACACTACCTACCTACTTACTTGCTTATCCACCCACCTATAACCTACCTACTTATTCACCCACTTGTAACCTACCTACATATTAACTACCTACCTACTTACTTGCCTACCCACCCATCCACCTACCTAGATATTAATTACCTACCTACCTTCTCACACATTATGTACCTACATACCCACCCACCTACCTACCTACATGCTACCTACCCACCCACCCACCTATCTCTTACAATTTACCTACTTCATAATCTTGTATTGAAGTGTCAAAATAAACATGTGAAATAAAAAAATTAACAAAAGTTGAACACCTTTTGATGGTGTGGTCCATTGGTTAAGGACTTGGTTTATCATTAAGTAGGTCAAGGGTTCAATTCCGAACATTATAACCTATGTACATACTTAAGGGGTTAAGGTAGGTAGGGTAGGTTAAGTAGGATATACTATTTTAGGTTAAAGTAGGTCAAGTAGGATAAGGTAGGGTAGGATAGGCTACCACCTACCTACCTTCCTTTTTACAACCTACCTACTTGCCACAATTTTTTAAAATCTAGGTAAAAATTTGACTAGTTAAAATTACTTGTCAAATGGTCCAATAAAAAAAACCACCCCAATCACAATAGACATGTTGAAATTGACTTGTCCAAAATGATAGAGTGGTTTTTTTTACACCTATTCAAGTTGGGTATTTTTTGTACAAGAATGGATTGGGCATTCTTGTGTTGAATAATTAAATTAAATCTCAAAGTTATAATTCAGCAATTGATTCTTTTTATTTCTAAAATTTTCATTAGTAAGTAAGGAATAAAGGATAAAATTAAACTTTTTTTCAAACATAATATGTATTTCACATGGCTACAAATATACCTTGGCCAATAGGTTGGTGAATATTATTTTTTTCAAGAATTTAATAATTTTCTGAATTTTTTAAAGACAAATATTTATGGGAGAAAAATGGAATCTTTAGGATTATCTTTTTTTTTCAATTAAAAATCTCAAATATGATTAATTACTTGACACACATGTGTTGAATTTGTTAAGGTACACCTATTTACAATATTAGTCATGTTATTTTTATTGGGCCAACATTTGCCATATATTTTTCAAGAGATTATTTTTTTGAAGACTTATAACACTAATGTCAAATTGAAAAGAATATTTTGTAATAGATTTTGGATTATGTGGAAATTTATGATGATGTGGAATTTGTGAACTACTAAAACCTTAAATCCAATGTCCATTGATTTTTCTCACCATTTGGTGATTTAATCACATTTGTACAATTGGCAAGGAATTGTTTAGTCATTATGGTGCAAACAAACCTAGTCACAACTATAGTTGTAAGAATGACTACAAAGTAATTCATCTCCAAATAACACCAATTTTGGATGATTTTAATGGATTTTTCATCCACATTATCATTGTTGGCAACTTTAGTTGCAAAAAAGTAGTAGAAATTTCCATTAAGGGCCATGTATAGTCAAAATGTAGTCATACCTGTGATTGTCTAGGCTTGTGACTACATTGACACATACGATCAATCACAATGTAGTCATAAAAGTAGTTGTTTTAAACAATAGTCAAAAATTAGTCACAAACTATTGTTTAAAGTGAACAAGATTTCTTTTGGTGAACGAAAATTCTTAAAACCAAACCAAGGACATAGTCTAATCTTGCCCATTCAAAGTTTTTCATTGTGGGTGGATAACATACAATCCAAGTTGTGAAGGTAAAATGCGTGTTACAATTTCTTCTTGTTAGTTCACCGTTCACTGCTCCAATTGTCTCATTCACTTCCTCTAAACTACATCATTCTTTCATTTCCTTGGGAGATACTAATTCTAGAAGATATCAACAATGACATATGTGAGTGATTCCAAATGTTTAGTATCATAATCATTTGGAATGCTAATTCCATCAAGCTTTTGCAAGTTATCATCTGAAATGTTGATTCCGTCAAGTTTTGCAAGTTATTGTTTATTTTCAACAACCTGAATATGTTGAAGAACTTGATCCCTTCATAAAGGGAAAATCTTCAACATGTAAGAAAAATATGGATTAAGTTCGGCCGACCAAATGCATAACTTGGACAAGATAAAAAGAAGACTCAAGCTTACAAGGTATAGATTTTTGAAATACATTTCCACACAATGTCTAGGTTGAATGCTTGTTTTAGGTGCTAAAAATGATTTATTGTGCTTTATTGGTTTTGTGCAAAGTTTCAAGGCTTCCTTAACAATTGTGTTTGTAGTTTGATTTATGAAATAATGTATGACAATATTGTTACTTTCAGACATGTTTTATGATGAGTGGAAAGAGGTACTATTGATGTGGGAGTAGGGAAAGATTTTGGATGGGTATGGAAAACTACCTACAAGACCACAACTTGTCAAGAAGTTAACCTTCAATTGCCTTGTGAGTCTTAATGAAACTCACATGGTGAAGTTCATGCATGGTTTGAAAGTGCATGAAATATTGTTGCGAAATCAATTTGTGATGGGAGGTAACCCACATTTGTTGACAATGGTAGAGTTTTGTTACAATATGAAGAAAAGGAGGGTGATACAAAATGAAATTACACTAAGGAGATGTGGAAAAATGTGAAATCACAGCATAAGTACTATAGTTTGTGCTACTTGAAAAGACCCTAATCGATGATTTCTTTAAGGGAAAATTTGTATGAATCCATCCAAGGTCTTCTTTTTGATGAATTCAATGAGGTTTTTGAGCATTGGATTTCATGATCTATTGACCAAAACCCATAAATGGGTTTTGTGCACTTCAAATCACATTATAGGGTCGATCCTTTATTAAAGTTTGACAACCTTAAAGACATTGTGGATGGTTGCTCAAGGAATGTTGATTTCATGAACAATAAATCAAAGAGAACCTTTGTTATGTTTTCGATTATGAATTCCTTAAGCAAGAACCCAAACATCTATTCTTTCATAGATTGGAAAAGTGTTTTTTTGAGATTATTGTCCATGAAAGTTGCTTTCAAAAGTTGCTTTCAAAGCAATTGTATGTATTTGCGAGCATAAGTTTTAACAATTTGGTGGTTACATTATAGGGCAAAGACTTCCAAGATGAAATATCTATGGAATATGGATTTTACCAAGCATTTAAGCAAGAAGTTCCTCTTGTGAGATCATCAAGCTTGTGGATGAATTTGCTAATTTTGATCTACGATTACCTTTTTCCTTCGCAGGAGGGAAAGTTTATGCATGTTGAAATTTTGGTCTCAAAATCTCTTCTGGCATGGGTCCCCACCTATGACAGTTCCTTTTTGGAGGAGTAGAAGATGTATAAATTGGAACTCAAGATGGATGCCACTCGACTCATTCTCCAACCACTACTATGTGGTGGAATGAAGTGTCTTAGTATCTTTGGCAATGGAGTTCTAACAAATCTATGCTTGGTAAATTCTCACGCATTCCTAAATAATTTTATCTATATCCATGTTTCAAGGTTTGTCATCCATTTAAAAGTCTAAACCAATGTTGTTCCAATATGTAGAAAAGAAGGTTAAGGTTGAATTCATTCCGATGGACTTGCTCAACAATGTTGAGGAGATAGCAATGATGAATCTATTTTTTTTATATAATATAAATCTAGTGCCCCTTGCGATTTGTGTTCCGCCCCCACATCTGAAAACTTGAATAGTAAGGGTTGGATACAGAGGTAAAACTATAGGAAAAAGATACCTTTATGTTTACAAGAAAGAATAAAAAGGATAATAAAGTTAATTGTGAGGTTGTTACTAAGGAGGTGAGCATGAGAAGGAGTAGTGGCAATTCAATGAACCCAAAGAGTTTTCAATCTCAAGTAACTGGAAAGAAGAGAATGGCAGATGAAAAACAACACTTTGATGATGTATCAACACGCCTTGATTTTTATTATGCAGAATTGGCATAGACTCCCCTTGTTGAAAAGGAGGATGATGTTGAGGATGTTGAGGATGTTGATATTGGTGATGAGATGAACAAACAAGTTCCTCTAGAAGATTTGAGCCCAACTAAAGCTAAATTAAATTATGACTAAGGGTTTTTTTGGTCAAACATTATACAATGTTCTTTTAAATGATGAATATAAATGAATAAGATTCTTGTTTCAGTTTTTTCTATGGGATGGATTTGATCTGGTGGCCACTAGATAAGTTGATCTAGTGGTCAACAAATATTATGTATTTGGTGGTTGCAAGATTTGTCAATCTTATGGTTGCTAGATTTATCGATTTGATGGCCACCAAATAGTTTGTATCTGGCAACCACAAGATTTGTTGATGTGGTGGTTGTTAAATAGTTTATATTTAATGGCCTCCATGTTTTTTGATTTGGTGGCCACCAAATAGGTCAATTTGGTGGTCATTAGATATTTTGTATCTAGTGGTCACTAAATTGTCTATATTTAGTGGCCTCCATATTTTTTGATCTAGTGGCCACCATATAGGTTGATATGGTGGATGCCAAATAGTTTGCATTTGGTTGAAGGATGCAAAAAATATAATGGTGTAGGATGCGAAGGTATTTGATGGCCATTAGATTAAGTTTATGTTGTAGCATTCGATATTTATTTTCATATTTTTTGATGTCCATTATTTGGTGTCTAATTCCTTCTTGTCTATTTTTTTCCAAGTTTATTTCATTTTTCAATTTCTTTGTTGGGTCAAAGCAAGATAAAATATACAAAAAAGTAGACATCTCCACTTTAACCCCACACCTTTCATATAACTACCATAAAGTAGCATCAAAATAGGTGAAAGTGTGTGTCAAGTAACATTAGTTGGCTCTATTAAGTTTATAAGAGTCTAATTCTAATACATTAAAAGCAAATGCATTTAAAAAGTAGATAAAAAATACATTTGAAATTGACTAAAAAAATGTGTTCAAACCTACTTTTTGGTTTAAAAAATGAATGAAATTGATATGTAATATGTTAGGAAATGAAGATCAACATATGTTTTACCAAGTTATTAAAAAAAAAAAAATCTTTTTGTAAGAATCTATTTGACACTTATTTGAAACCAGAAGTTCATAGTGAAAAATAAACATCAAAAGCTAGTTGTATTTTGAAAAACCTATTTAAAACCTATTTATACAATTTGAAATATGAAAATCAATGCACATTAAGGTAAACATATAACAATATTTAATCATTGAAATGAAAACATTCAATGTTCCACAATTCTATAATGGGTTTTGTTGTTATTTTAAATCTACTTGTTCTAGTTTTGACAAAGAAATCAAGTTGTACACTTTATCAAATGATGGCCATTCAAATACTTGGACAATTGGATGGCATTGAATTGCATTGGAAAAACCATGTTGGACGATAAAACATATAGAAGATATTGACATCATTTCCAATCCAACCTTCACCACATCAAAGTTCAACATCCTTGTCTAAATGCACACCTATGTCTTTCCCATCCCTTGGACCATTTGTTCCATCATGGCCATAGTCGCCTTTTGTGGGCTTTAATGGGGTTGGAGATGAAAAGCTTCCTTTAGTTCTACATGAAACTACCGAGGAAGATAAAAGGGTCAAAATTTGCTTTCAAAGGTCTTAGATCTCCTCCACTCATAGATGAGGAGGATGTAGAGGTGAGTCCTTTACACATGATTTTCGATTTAAAAGGTCCTTATTGGGAAGGAATGTTTTAGAATTAATTAGTTGTTGCATTTATCGTATAACATAGGTCCATTTCCCATCTTAGTGTAGAAGGGGGTTATTCCAAGGCCAAGTCTCAAGGAATTCCTCCTAAGGTGTTTATAACACTTTGCCATCTACATATGGATGTTTGCTCCATTTGGCAAGATAAAAGCTTACCTAAGAAAAATAATAGAACAGATGGCTATTAAAATCAACCTGCAAAGGATTATTGGTCAAGACTTGTGCGAGATTAACAAGCACATTATGTAATTTCCTTTCGAAAGGAATAATAAATGTTTCAATCATCCCACTTTTGATGAAAACATTTATCATAAGAACCTTTTTGATTTTTTCCCTAGGTATTTTAGTATTCACCTTGGAAATGCATTGTTGGTAGACAATACCTTTTATAAAAGCTACCAAAATTCGCCTTTTAATGCCTCTTTGTTGAGTCCTATGAGGACATACCAAAGGGGGCATATCAGGGTACCACTTTTTCGCCATAGAATTCAAGGAATTTGTTTTTGCTATCCTACAAATACAAAATCTAAATGGAATAAATTTAAGTGAGAGATATTGGATAATTCAAATTATGATAGTTTTCATGGTGGTGGTGGTTTTTCACATGTGTATGTAATTATGCATAAATATTTTGTTGAAAGCCAAAAATGCAAAAAATGAATACATAAGTTTTTATATACAACTTAACATGTTTCCTTGCATGAAAATTTCCTACACATTTTTCTGACATTTGGGGCCACAAATTCTAAGCCTAATGATAGAAAAAATCAACCAAATGGAAAAAAAAAAGGAATCATTTTGCTTATGGCCCTTTCGGAATGGATTTTGTAGCCTTTAAAATTCTTATATCTTACATTATTTAAGTAAATGCATTATATGAACATTGCCAAACATAAATGTATGCAATACTTATCCATGAAAGAAAATCAAAGTCAATTACATTATTTAATATATTCCTTTTGATTCTTTTAAGATGAAAATTACAGTTAAGACAAGGACTCAAATTGTTTAAAAGGACTCAAAAGGACATCAATATTATATCCAATCTATTCTTGGATTTTTTTATTAGATTAACATGACATCATTCTAGTTATAATCATATATTAGTCCACTATAATCATGAAATAATAAATGTATTAAAAATCCAAAATAGTCCTTTGTAGTCCTTTTTCTGTTAGATTGTCCTTTTGGGTACCCTAATTGTGAATATGCCCAAGGAGGATAATTATTTGTTGAAGACTTTTGTCCTATACTTAAAGTTTTTTCATTAGTACTTTAGGCTTAATGTTCCCACCTTTATGGAGCTCTATCCTTTTGGTGCCATCAGAACTTTCAAAGAAGACAATGTCAAATTTCAGATGTTGTTTGAAAAATGCACCATGGCCTGTCGTGCCACTTTCTATAAAAATCGATTGACATTGTGATAAGTAATCAAATTTTATTTTATTTTTGTCTTTTCAATTTTTTTTTGGATTTTCCCATTTCATTGATTTATATGGTACTTCAATTTTTTGACTTCCCAATTCCTTTTTTTTAATGGTTATCGGTGCATCATTTCTTGAGGAAGCAGAAGAAGTGGAGTCACCAAATTCATGCACCTTCATTGAACTAGGGTTGGATGAGATGTCATTGATTTTGGGAATGGACTCCCCACTTCCTTGTTTGCCTTTGGAGGTAAGTCGAAGTCATTTTTTATTTGAATAGAATTCTAGTCACCACACATTTTGATAAGGGCGGATATCACAAAACTCCATCTTGCACCTTCATTTTCAGGCTTGGATTGAAGGAATTGTTGGAAAAATTTGTTGCACAATTCCATGTATATATTTGGTCTATAACCAAGCATCACAATATTTATAATTATTTGGATCACATCTGGTGCAAAACACATTAAATCTCTATTGATGCCTCTAGAATGCTTGATCAAACATTTTACATGCAAAATCTGCATTTCCTATTAGATAAACTTGACAAGCCAATTTTTCATAAGAACCTTGACATTTTTTTTCTAGATATCCTTACACTCACGTTGGCAATATGTTGCTTGTAGATGATATGCTATATAAAAGCATGTTTAATGACTTGTATAGTGCCATTTTTTTGGAGTCCTTTGATGGCTTTCATGGGGATGACCATTATTTGTTGGGGTTTATTTTCCCTTATTTGGAAAATCTTTCATTCCTTTGGATACAATGTTCCTGCATTTGTAAAAGATAATCCTTTTAGTAGGATTAGAGGTATTAATTGAGATGATCCAAAACAATTTAAAAGGTTATTTGTGAAATGTAATCATGCTTGCCGACCCTCATTTTGTAATAATGCAAAACTAAAATTGAAGCAAAAAATACCTTATTAATTGCTCATCCTCATTTGCTTGCATCCTCATTTGCTTGTTTGAATATTTGAAATATTTGCTTTTGAACAAATCTATTAAATCTTTAATTCTATTACTTGAATGTTGCTTCTAGCTTTTGTCTTTAAATCATTGGTCTTTGCCTTGGTGGCCTCCGGATTGAACTTTGCATTAATTCCTATCTTGTTTTCCTCCCTACAACCATTTGGTGGCCGCCTCTAGTGTTCTCCTTCATGTTTCTAACTTTCTAGACTTAAATCTACCTAGTGCCCACTAGATGGTACTTTGTGTGTTTCTAGTCCATGTTATTGCCAAATTCCTTTAGTTTTTTACGGATGTTCAAGGCCAATGTTAAAAATTATCCTTCCATATTCTGGATATCAACTTAATTCTTGTAAATTATTAGTTGGACTAACATATCATATGACAATGATGGAGGATTCTATTCATTCTTCAATTTTTCTCTACTTTAACTTGTCTTCTTTTTGGTAGGTGCATGGTGTTTTTCTTTTTAATCCAAAGAAGTAGATTTAGACTTTTTGACCTCAATTTAAATCAACTGCAAAACTACTCATTCTCAATGTCAAAATAATGTTCTTTGTTACTTTCCAAAGTGTGCCTTTCTTCAAGGGAATCAATGAAAGCTTGAGATTCAGAATTTAAACATTTCCAAGTTGGAAATTTGGGTTAGAGTAGAGCATTTCCTTTCTCGAGCATTCAAACGTTTTTACATTGCTATTTGGTCATATATGTTGTTAAAAAAATGTCTTTGGAATTTTACTTTTGTTGATGCCCAAAACTCTCATTAATCAATTTGTGTTTGTTTAGGGATGTGAACAATGCATTCTAATAATAGGTTAGGTCACACATTTAGTTTAGTACTATCTAAAGGACTTGAATTGAGTTCCTTTTGCATGTAGAGGTCTGCTTTATGGGGACAAGGATCAAACATTGTTCATTGATGATGAGCCTGGCAAGGCTCTTTGAAATCCAAAATGGAATGGACTTTTCCTTGAGCCATTCAAAGGATGTGAGTTATCCAAAAACAAGGTGTAATGGTTAGACCTTCCATTTTGATTGTGGTCAACATTGAAAGGTTTGCCTTTTGCAAAAACAATTGACACCCATCTTGAAGTTGCAATTTTTGAAGCCACCATTCAATTCTCAATATTTGTCTTATGCTTAATTCAAGCAATTTGAAGGCAATTCGAACAAGGATTCAAGGATATAGCGTAACTTCCTTTAATTGATGTCTTAAATAAACATTTTTTTTCTTTGTTTCAGCTAATATGTTTTCGATGTCTTTCATTTCACATTGGTTTAATTATTTATTTTTATTTTTTATTTTGTTACAGGTTTGTAGTTTGGGGACATTTCATTTTTGTTTGTAATGGATTTTGGTTTTTGTTTATAGATTATGCGAAGGCATTTGTAGTTCTAATAAGCTGAAAATCATGTTGTTGACCAGGTTATCTATTTATAAAGGCAAACAATGCATTTGCATATTTGATTCTTGGTCTAAAAGGTTAGATGTTTCTTTGATTTTGGGTTGCTTGTAGAGTTGAATTTCAGTTTCAGTAATTCATACTCCAAATTCCTATATGGACAACGATGTAGTTTTTAATACTTATGTTTGTATGAAACCAATAAATTGATAATCATTGTTTTTCGTGCACTTGTGCTTTATTTTGGTTGTTGGTTCCACATGGTGAAATTCATATTTCATAATATGCAAATTTTTCCCTACTCAAGGTTAAATGTTCAATGTATGTGTCATAATACATTTCAAGCTAAAATTATGATACCCATGATTGGTGGCCACTAGATGCTATTTTTATTGTTATTTTCTAATAGGTAATTCTTTTTAATTACTCAATGCCCCCGAAGCTTTTGTGTTCAATGTTCCACCAACAATTTATGAAATACATGAACTATAGCTATTGTAAACTCTTTTGTTGATATTTTACGAAATTGAATGACATAAAATTTAGTAGATATTTCAAATTGTGTCCTTTGATTTTGCCATTGCATTGTTTATTAAGTGTTTTATTGATTTTGGTGGGCATTGCAAAAACTTGATGATGTTATGTGATGTTTCAATTATTTCCTTCATTTTAAAGGTCTTCGAGTTCTTAAATTCTGGTGGCCACCAGGTTTATTTATTATCATGTATGTTGATTGTTTTCATAGTGAAAAAATCTTCTTATGAAAATTTGTCGTTTCAACATTTTGTTTGGTGCCCACCAAGTTGAAATGTTATTCTATTTATTTTTAAACTTTCAAAATTGATTGTTTCTATTTTCAGACTTTATCAAAGTTCATAATTAATTAAATACATGTTATATCACTTCAACAACCATGGGCTTATGGGTGAAAGCACACTACAAGGGGGTGGGGGGGCAAAAATGTTGTTACATTGTACTATTTTCTAGGGGTGTCCATGTTTGAATTTCAACCATGGTAATATTGGAACATATTTTTCCAAATGTTTTGCATAATATGGTAGATTATAACATAAAGATTCTAACCACAAAGAAAATTCCTTTTTCCAAATTATATTGTGAGATTCCAAAGTATATTTTTGGTAAAAAAATGTACATCACTATATATTATAAAATGCAAATATATTAAAAGAATGATTGAAATGACTTTTAGTCTTTATGAAATTTGTAATATCTATTAAACATTGTGATTCCATATGATTGGAATAAGTTTGTGAGCCATGTGAAGAATTTGATAATTATCATATCACAAATGGATGTTTTTGGGGGTTATGACCATAAGCATGTAGTAAATTAACATTTTGACAAACTATCACTTTCAAGTGGAAGATGACAAGATATGAGAGGTAGGTAGTTTTTAAAAAATTCAGTTTAAACATTTTTTGGCTAGTTAATTCAAACCCAAACCTAGCGCAATCCAAATATAGAAATAGGCTCTATTATAATGTATATACCATAAATATATTCAATATTCCTTGAATTTAAGATTTTAAAATTTATTTATTTATTTCAAATAATATGAGATATCATTAATTTTGTGAAAATCAAAATATCAAGCCCAAACACCAAAAGTGAAACCCAAAATTAAATGCAATACATTTTGTAGAAATATATTTTACATACATGTCGTGAAAGTACCCAAAGTAGCCCCCATGTAGTGTGCTTTCACCCTTATAATCACATTAACCAAAAATTTTAGTCAAAACAAACAAGTTAGTCAAGTTAAACATCTTAAAAATTCATGAATTCTTGTAATGATGGGTATATCTAAACTTTCATCTACATGAAAAAGGTATATAAAGTTTGGAAAAACAAAAGTGCAAAGTTTTCTAAAGCTTTTGGAGGGAGTTCCCCAAAATGTAATGGTGTCCCTCTTGGCAACCCTAAAACATTGGGTCCATCAATATATTTATCAATGATTGAATCAATTTTTGAAGATTTAAAAAAAAAACCAAAATGGTAATCATTCATAAGATGGTAAAAAATGGCAATCATCCCTTGGAAGATTTAGCCAAATCTTTAGTTAGCCATCAATATTTTTGGCTACACATTTAATATCAAATTAAAAAATTTGGTGATTTGTGTTTTTTTTCCTCACATTTCGTTATTAAAAACCTCGAGATTCACTTCATTTAAAAAGATTTCATTTCACTTTTTGGCAAAATATTTCAAATGAATAAAAGGTTGTTCTAAATGCTTGAACATTTAAACTAGCACTTAAATGTTGTAATAGATTCATAGACTTGTGTCTAAGTGAAAAATTTGTAGGAATGAGATTGTTCAAATTGGTGTATTGAAATGTTTTTAAAAGTATGCAAAAGACATGCAACATATAAATACTAGTTCAATAAGGCAACATATAAACTGCAAGGAATTTTTCACAAGAATTTAAAGATCACAAACCTTAACATTTCTAAATACAATTTCAACATTAGGAACCTCTTTTTGTCACACTAAAAGACAACATTTTAGCAGGTGACTTGTGTTGTTTGTTGGCTTTGCCCATAAGGAAGAGACTATGCATCTATGTAGGATTTGGACTTGGGGATAAAAATTTTGTTCATTCTTTAGCCAATGTGGAGATGACAAGTGTTTATAGAATGAAAATTTTCACATGGATGTAATTTTCCATGTTTGGGTAGATGTAACCTTAAGTACGTTAGGTTTTTAGGTAGTTGAACGTTATAGGTTTTGATAACCATTGTAAAAGCTGAAAGGATTTTCTTTATCAACCAAAATTTTATACTATTGTCAAAATGTCGCACTTTTCATGGTTGTGACTTGTATTGGATGTTGATTAAAATGATGGGTCCATGCCAAGAGTCACAAGATGAAATTAGTGGGAACTATTTTATGTTTGTTGTAATTGGTAACAGTGAATCCAACTTTTTTGTGTAGCTTTGTAACAATGACATTCATGTTGGAAGAAATGGCCATTGCAAATGCCCTAATTCGGTCTGAAAATAAGGTCAGTCTTTATTAATGTGAATGTGTTGCTTAGAAATGTCATGTTTCTACTTGTTTGATCATTTTGAAATGTTGCATGTAGTTTTGCAACAACAATTTGCATAGAATTTGAAGATTATTTCAAGCACTGTTTCTTAACAACTCATTTTGCCAATTGTTTATGGTGCAACTTGTTTGATGAGAAAAGAATGGCATTGAAAAACACACCCTACTAGCCATTGAAGCTTCAAAAATGCTATTGGAGGATGGAATTCCAAATGAGGAGTCACATGCTCTTCAACAACAAAGTGATAGGGAGCTGTTCTAGATTACAAAACGGGCAAAGTTGGGTGAAATGGCAGTATGCTCTTGAGCTTAAATTTTTTTCTAACTAGTCATTATGAGCTATGAAGTTACTTAAATCTTTTGTAAACAAATTTAATGCTGCTGCCATTTCCAGTTGTCATTAAATGGAAGATGCATGTTTTGGTCCACTGTCAACATTGTTAAGATAAAGTTTTCTGGCTACAAGGTCTTTTCTTTAACTAATGGGGAACTTTGATTATAAGTATCATTCCAATACATGATTTAAATAGTTGTTGTGGAATAAGATTCAATTTTTGTGTGTGAGACCAATTCTAAACTGCATGAGTTTTTTGTGTAGAGTTCATGGATCCTAGCAAATGTAAGGGCTTTGAAGATATATTCTTGATTGTGAATGCAAATGAGTCTTTGTGTCCTTTTCGCATATGGGTATTGGTGCTTTCTATCTATTTCAGAGAGGTTAATTTGCTTGATGTTAGTATTAGTGATGGCATTGGGTGTTTTGATGCATACACAACTTTATTGTTTAGAGATTTGGTCATTTACAACACCATGGTGGCCCATTCCCTAGTAGGCTTCTTCTCTAAACCCATTCTAGTTCCATAGTTATGACATTCTTGGTGTGAGAATGTTATAGAAGCCCAAAGAAGCAAGAATTTTAAAGAATTTTATAGATCAACCAGTGTAATTTGGTAAACATTCGCGGGTAAAGAATGTTATGACAAGGTGCTAAATGAAGAATTTAAAAAAA
>Ga0116229_10004795_pt1 | contig 22153 bp, 13 predicted proteins | sample S1TSphgellanicum_3_FD_87313 | JGI IMG/M metagenome (GOLD analysis project Ga0116229, IMG submission 87313) | Host-associated microbial communities from peat moss isolated from Minnesota, USA - S1T2_Fc - Sphagnum magellanicum MG | ecosystem: Host-associated > Plants > Peat moss > Unclassified...
CTCAAAACCAAAAGTGAATTTGGTCTCATTTTTTGAAAAAAAATAAGAAAATAATAAGAAATGGACCCAAAATTTTATTTTATGTGTTAAACCAAAAACAAATTTTAGGGATTTTTTTTTTTTTAAAAAAAAAAAAAAAAAACCCAGACTAGAACCAATGGTTAATCAGATGTTAACTGACAATTAACCGTCAGTTCTGGTTTGGATTACTCAGAACCAGAGTGGAACATGGTCTAATTTTTAAAACCAAAAATGGACCTTTGGTAGCTCCCTTTTTTTTGTTCAATGTTTTTGGCACTTAGAAATTACAAATCCCACATTGGGCTTTGGTATGTTTGTGTTGGGTCCTATGACCTTCACATTGGACTTCACCAATTGCCCATTAGATTTGATTACTTCCACACTAGACTTTGTTGTTTCTTACTAATCAAACTTGCCAAATTCACATTGCACTACATGTGCTAATGTATAGAGTTGAGTCCTAGTCCAAGGAACACACATTTACCACCAAGTTTAATTGGCATGTAACAAATGGACTTTGTGGAATGTGTGCAACATTTTATGTGTAGTTGACTCGTGCGCATTTTGGCATTAAAGCATCTCCACCAACATCAACTATATGTCAAATTGTGGATGAAGTAAGCATTACAATGGTATGAAATTGGATTCGCTCCAATAAATTTGTGCTAGGTATTAAAGGTTTTTTTAAATCCCTTAAAAAATGATTATTTCTAGTTGACCAAGCATAGTGATTGGCCACACATTTATTGTTATAGATTGGTTGACTATAAATAATTTCCAACTAGGGGCCAACAATTACATCCTCGGTTGAAGAGGCAATTTGATGAATAGGACAAAAAAAACATTAAAGAAACATATTATAACCATAGACTACAAAAAAAAACATGAAGAAAATGTCTTTGTGGTCTTAGTAAAGGTCAATAATGTAGTATGTAGTAAGAGATTACTTTTAGCGAAATTGTCATCTTGAAAAAAGATTAGAAAACAAGGAAAGAAAACACAAATAACAAAGGATTTTTGAAAGGGTACTTGCCATCTTTGAGTTACTATAGTACTTGAAACAACATTGTGTCCATGGGAATGAAATTGTTTTTAACTACTTGAAGATGTCTTCCAAAGTGTTCGACATGCAATTGTTTGCATCGATGATGTTAATTATTGATAGTTTAATTTTCTCAATTGTCCTTCTCTTTGAATTCTTTGAAATATCTATTGACAAATGCATTGTTAACAATGGGTTGTTGTTGTGTTCAAGGTTGAATGTTGATAGTGGGTCCTATTAACAAAGAATGTAGGTTAGAAAAGTCCATTTCATTCAACATTTGACTCTTCACTTACAAGGTCCACTTCATTAATGTAATACTTCTAGGGCTAGTCTCAAACAAGTCCTTCCAAATAACTTTGATTTGTATTGATTTTTTTTTGGGATGTTTAATCAATTTACATCTACAAATCAGTCGAATTCAAATGTCTTGAGGTCATTTACTAGGATTGTAACTCTTAGTAAATAAAAGCATTGGAAAAACGTTTGTTAAATTGAAGTAAGATATAATAATGGGGCTTAGTTTTTGAAAGAATGTTAGAAGCAACTATAGCTATTACATATGGTGTTATGGTAGATCAACTTTTGGGACCAACTCAAGTTAACATTGGTAAAATAAATTCCAATTTCAAAAGAAAGTATCATTTGTTGTCTATAACAAATTTTGTGGGGGCACATGTTTTTTACCCTTTTGGAGACTCTTGTAATGTAAAACTCTATAGCAACATTTGGCATCTAAAGCCTATTTCTAATCATGTTAATATTCTTCAACTTTTGAATATTAAGTTTGATTGTTTCCCCATATGTAACTCAAGTTACTTGTAATGTAGTATGCAAATTCAAGTTAAAGTTGCAGATTGTGATTTAAATTAAAAGATTTAATTCATTCAATTTTTTGGATTACAAACATTTCAAAAATGGAGAATATTCAATGATTTCAATTAGATTGGCAACAAAGAATAGTCACCTCAAACTCAAAGATGGAAGATTTGTTTATTGTTGTGTGTTGTTGATTGCAAAAATCGAGGCTAATTGCATCTTGAGCTATGGATTGATTTTTGAAAATGTTAAAATACTAAGTTTTCATTGGTTTCAATGCAAATACACACATCATGTGATGCCAATTTGATTCACCCATCATGCTAAGAATTGAGTCAACATAAAAGGTCACATTGGTGGTCCTCCCCCTTTGAGGTACTTTAGACTTTTTGGGTTTTGCATCACATGTTATTTCCTTTTTCTTTAATCATGTGACAACTTATAGTGGGACTATGTTGCATTTTACATTCAATAATGGGGTTTTTTGTACAATCATTCAAGTCAAGGTCAATGCTAAAGATTCATGCTAATATATATGAATATGGGTTGATAATAGGCACTACAAGTAATTTACAATTTATAATTTAATATAGAATTTAAATTTTTTAAAAAATTAAAATTATAAATGCCACATGTGATTACAAATTTCATTGGTTTCCTTGGATAAGTTATATAAAATTTTAATTGGAAAAAAACAGTAGGTGGGTCCAAGATGAAAGACAATCACATTAAAATGTGAGTTACATTCACTTTCATCCAACCAACATTTAGCTTATGTGGCAAAATAACGTACAATTAATTTTTATAATTAAAATATGTAGTGGCATTTGCTTATGTGGCAAAATCATTTACAACTAGTTTTTACAATTAAAATATGTAGTGGCATTTGCTTATGTGGCAGAATCATTTACAACTAGTTTTTACAATTAAAATATGTAATGACATTTCCTTATGTGGCATGGCCATTTGCAACTAATTTTATGACCAATATGTGCGGACACCTAAGTTTCTTTTACCACTACAATGGTGGCATGTGGCAAACTCCAAATTGAACAAATGGCACCACATTGCCTACGTAGCCTAAATTGCTTAGCATAGATTATGATATATGGGTCCAAATTCTTTAAGGTGTACCACTAAGGACACAAAGGACCTAGTCTTTAATGGAGTCCTTTTTTGTCCTATATTTTGATCCCCATCAATATTATTGAATCAAAATGTGTCAAATATTTTATAAGTTCCATGTTTTATACCACTACAACTCCAAATTCCATCATTTCATCCATTTTGTGTCTTTACATGGTCAAATATGACTATATAAAGGAGTACAAAAAGGGTGACAATGTGACATTATTTTGGTACTCCTTAAAAAATTTGGACCTAAATAGGTTATAATAGTAAAGATTTGAATCAAATCCCTTCATTTTCACATTGACAAACATAATATTTACCATCACACCAACCATTTTGATGTAATATGAAATGGGACCATATTTAATAAACAACTTTGCTAACCTCCCTAAATGACCTACTCAACTTACTTGAGGGTTGCCTAGATTATTAAAAATATTATATTTACTTAAAGGTGTTGTTGTCACAACCCTAACTTCATGTTCATGATTAAGTGTGTTTAGGAGTGAAACATTGCACTTTCACAAGTGGGGGAGAATGTAAGAGATTGAATCCAATGACTCCCAAGTGCATTCCCACTTTGGGAGTTGCACTTGTGTGGAGTCTTGAATATTCAAAATGTTGGTTGAAAGGGTAAACAAGCACCAATTTGAACCCCCAAGATACCATTGGAAATGTATTAAAGTATAGATGTTTAGAATGCCCTTGCATATTTTGTTTAAACCTAAAATGTATGAGTTATGATCAAAAGAAGGGTTGGGAATCAAATTGAAAATTTGACTCCCAATCACAAATCCTTTTAGAGTAGGGGTAAAATGAATTTCTATTGGAGTGTACAATAATACACCGTTGGAAAGATATTTTTAAGGGCTAAAAGATATTTTCCTCACATGCTCAAAAAAAGTTTTATTTATGAAAATAGGAGCATCCAAAGTTTCGGGACAACGAGAATCCCAATTTTGGGACTCCCACTCGGGAGTCTTAAGGAAAAAATGCCATTTGGATGTAACCCCCATGGAGAGTCGCATATTATACTATAGGGAGGGGAGTGGTGCCTCTTCAAAGGTTGCAAGCTATGTAAAGCTTGAGTTTGACATTGTCCTTAGTAAGTCCACCACACCACTTGTTCCTAACTTGCACAAATTACCCTTTGTTTGGTTGTGCAGGTTGAATTCATATTGAACTTTTACTTGTGAGTTCGTCCTAATCCCATTTTGGAACTCCAACACACCCACTTACCCCACAAGTATTACAAACTAAGGAAGATGCCTCAATTTTTATTTATTTTTGGTTGTTTCACTTGGTCCACATTTGGGTTTCTCAATTAAGAATATGGGGGTGTGCCAATTGCTTAAGCTACCTAAGTTACCTAAGGCCTACCAAGGTTACTTAATGGCCTATTTAGAGGTTGCCTAAACTAATTAGGGTAATTATGAACCTACCTAAAGGCTACCTAAACTACTTAGGTTACCTAGGGGTTAGTAAGGTACCTAAGGGCTATTTAGGGTACCTAGGGGTTGTTTAAAGGTTACTTATGCTACTTAGGGGCCACCTCGAAATTGCCTATACTACCTAAGGTATTTAAGGGCCTACATAAATATTGTTAAGCTACCAAGGGGTTGTTTAAGGTACCTTAGGGCTTACCCAAAGGTTGTTTAAGTTATTTAGGGGTTATTTGAGGGTTACCTAGAGTTTGTTTAAACTATTTAAGGTACTTGGGGTACTTGGGTCCATTCACAGTTGGAGTACAAAAAAAGGAAAAAGGACTACATGACTTTCTTAGAGCTACATTTTACAAATAACATTTACATGATACAAATTCTAGTGAAAAAAATTGAATAGTCCAATATAAATAATTCATGTGGTGGTGGTGATTTTTTACATGTGTACATAAATGTGCATGAATATTTTGGTTTGCAAGTAGAAACATAGAAAATGTAAAAATGGGTTTATAAAATCAACTAAACATGTTTTTTCACATTATTATTTCCTACACATGTGACGTGCATCTAAAGCTAGAAAATTTGAACCTAATGGATATAAAAAAGTAGCCAAATTATTTAATAGAGGAATCATTTCCATTGCAACCTGTTGTTTCAAAATTTCAAGATTTTGAAATTTTCATGTGATTTTATTTTTCATCAAATTGACATAATGAACATGTACTTGCATAAAGGGAAGCATGGGTTTCTTATATAAAAAGTTTGAAATCAATTGCATCATTTTATGCATTCCTTTGCATTCTTTTAACAAAAAACTATAATATGGACACTTGATTCCTTTCAAGTCAAAGGACTCACGGAGAATTCTATACAACATCCAATAATTTTTGGATTTCTTTTTATAATTTATTTTTTCAATACTTTAATTGTAGGAACATAAAAATACACCATAGTTGTAATATATTAGACACTACGAAAATCTAAAATTACCTTTTAAATTCATTTTTTAGTTAGACACTCATTTTTGGAACCCTAATCTAGGGGCCTATTAAGGGCTACTTAAATTGAATTATGATACCTATGGGCCTACCTAGGTGGTCGTCTAAACAACCTAGGCTACTTGAGGGCTACCTAGGTTGGGTAATGTACCTAAAGGCTACCTATATTTAAGGTACCTAAAGGCTACACACTAATAGAAGATCAGCATTTTGCAACTATCATTTGCAATTTATTTTAGTTGCAAATGACATATGCACTTATTGTTTTCAAATGAAAATTGCCATAATTGTTCAAAACAAGTCGCACACAATTTTCAATTGCATGCAATAGTTTACATTTGACATGTGTATATGGTATCATTATACACTTTCATTCATCATATTCATGGAAGGCCAATTACATATATGACATGTAATTACATGCAATTAAAATGATCCTCTTTTGTATTATGACATGTGTTTATGATTTTTGCAAATTATTTTTTACAAGTGGCAATTTTAAGCTTCTTTTGATAATTAATTGATTAATTAAATCTAATTTCAATCATAGCATATAATGTGGACATGTGGCATTTATAGAAAATGTTGACACATGGTACTTAAATAAAATGTCAACACATGGCACTTAAGTAGATAAATAGATAAGCCTATGGAGGTAGGTAGGTAGATAATTTGGGTTGATCCTATTTCATTTTGAGTTTATCCTTTAGGGCCAAACCTTTTATAATGGTTTTTCCCAAATGTTTTTTAAAAAATACTTCTTATGCAAGTAATTATATAATTTACAAACTTGAAAGGTAGGACAAACAATATGGAATAAATATTTCAATTGCATCATGGTTAATTACAATTTAGTTGCAACTATTACCTAATAGTTAAATATTATACTAACATGGTCTACCTACTAGCTTAGATTAGGTCTATGCAAATATTTTATAATATTATAGTGTTATATATATAGCTAGGTTAGGTATATTAACATAGGCCACTATTTTTATGACAAATGTCCATTTAAATTTGTACTTCATTAGTTCCACACAAGTTGCAAAAAATTGGTTGCATATGATAGGATTTGTAGTGCCCATTGTTGCAATATTTATCTTAAACATGTTGCAACATTTAAAAACTCTAATGAGTATGCTCACAACCACCAAGCTCTTTAATGCATGCTAAAGGTATTCACATAGGAATTAGAAAGTGTGGTAACCTAATCTTGAAAGAATAATCAACATGCATAAACTAATGAGTCATAAATGTATATACAAGATAGTGCCAAAAACAAGGGCATACATGCAAGTTGAAATTGCATTAGAAGGTTGCGATTGTGTTATAAAATATTGTACTTCTTAAAACTATACTAAACTTAACATGCTAGTACCTACAACAAGCTAGAAACCATTGCATAGTTGCAATTCATGATTCATGTACATGTTGCACCAATGCACCAACAAAACCATATAAAACGTTTTAAACGTATCAAATTAGTTTGCAAAAGACTGATTTAAAAACATTCAAACTTATAAAAACATTCTTGAAAAACAACTAACTAATGAAAAGTTATGTACCTATTGGTGTAGTTTTTGCATATTTCATTTTTTCCACCTTGAATGTCTCTTTTGTTATTGCAAGTTGCAAGAAATCTTTGTGGTGATTGTTGTAGATTTATTTGATTCATAGGTTTCTTCTTAATCTTGGTGCTACATGGAGTAGACTTTTTTTTAATCTTGTTTGCATTTTTCAAACCACGCTCAAATTCCTTCTCCTTTAAAAGTGAGATGGTATAAGCACTCAATTTTATTTTTTCACTTATAGATATTAATTTATCATGGGAAGACTCTTCCAAGTTTCAGTTGCATCAAAAGACTCAATAAATTCATCACCAAATTTTAAATCTTTTTTATAATCTTAATTTTTACCTTTTAGCACAACATTATGAAAAGGAATGGATTGTAGCATGATTTTAGGGAATCATCCTTTGAAAACAATAGGTATATTGACTCCTATTTGCTAATTGTTGGGAGGTTTCATACCCCCATTAGGATAATTTATAATCCACATAGATTGACAATGGAAGTGAGTGTCCTAGAGAAGGTTGTAAAAAGGCATGTAATGCCATTAAGTTGCCCCACACCTAGTCAAAACATAAGCAACAAGCCCATATTAATGCATGACAACTCATGATAATTTCACAAGTGACCTTACCAGTCAACAATACATGAACAAGAAGTTCAAGTAGTTTTACCACAAATCCCAACAATACTCCCTATCCATATTCACAATTAGTCATTCCCACTTTTAAAATACAAAAGAAGTACAAAAAAATTAGACAAGTTCAACTTCAAAGCCCACCAATTCATGATAGTTGGCCATAATTAGTCAATTTCATTCCAAAAAATGAAAATAAGTAAATGAAAATATTGGATTATATAATATAAAATCATTGTCTTCAGTAAAAAAATTCATCAAACGATCCATTTGAATTCCACATCCATGTTAGGTCCCCTTTAAAAACCACACAACAATAATTTCATACTAGTCTAACATTTATCATTATAGTTTGTAATTAGATTCAAGACTTGGAAAAGAAATCAACTTTGTTCCAAAATCATCTTAAAAGGTCCATGACACAAGCAAATGAGTCAAAACAAATCCAAGTCATTCTCACAAAGTTCAAACTTGGTGTTATTAGTTTCCATGAGTCCCCATTTTAACCTTGCTAGAATCTACAATCCACCTTGATCAACATAGAGCACATCATTATGTCACAAATTGTTTAAAATGGTTAAATGCTATTGGAGAGGACCATTAAAATAGAATGGTTAAACTAAAAATTCCATAAATGATTATGATGTGTGGTTTCTAGAATTCACTAATTCCCAAACGGACCAACCCAAATCATTCAAGGAGCTAATAAGGCATTAAGATGTTTATTCTAAAAACATTTGTTGAACTTAATCTAAGTCTCAAATCAAGAATAATAAACTAACCAAGCACCACTTGATGGGTAAGGCAAAAGTTTGTTGATTTGAACACAAAAAACATGAAAGAAATATCAAATCTAGAAATACTTCACATTAACCTTTGTTTATCGATGAGCTTTTCACCTCTTGTTTTAAATGATCACCTCCAACTTTAATGTTTAACATCTTTTGCTCACATCGAACTTGATTCTAGCAATCACCCACTAATCTTCATGCATTTTTCAATTACACCTTTTCAATTAAACACATACCAAGAGGTTAAAAAATGTGCACCGACACACCAACTATGATATGCAAAACGATAAGATGCAATTTTGCAATCCCAAGCAAGACTAAAAGCCCTATCACAAAATGGACAAATGTTTGCACTAAACATTGACTCCATAAATCTCAAGGAATCATTGATCAAACAAAAGAAGTATACAATGAAGCATTTAACCTTCATTTTTCCATGCTTTTGATATGTTTTTTCAACACACATTTTTGAATATCACAAAACAAAAAATGGTTTCTTACTCCATATAGAGCTTTATCTAATGAAAATGATTTCTCTTCCATTTTTTCAATTTTTGATTAAGCCATTTTGAGAAAAGTTTGATAACACAAAATGAAAGAGTTTTGTTCCTCTAGCTTTTTCATGAAGCCATATTCTATTTAATTGTCTAGTAGGCCAAAAGTGGCAACCTTTGTTTTAACCAATTCATTTTTATTTTTTTTGTACATGGCATTTTCCTCTTCTAAAAGTCAATCATAATTGAATAGTTATGACCTTAAAACAAGAGCCTTACTATCACTAAAAGAAAAAACTATCATTTTCAACCACTTTTTGCAATTAAAAAAATGTCGTTTGGCATTAAAAAGTTATAAGCAACATTTTTTATTTGCAAAAGTTGGTTGCTACAAAAAAATTCTTCTAGAGATATTACCCAATCAATCTCCTCACCAATTTTATGTTCATATTCTTACATAGTCAAAATGCCCTTCATGTCTTTTGTATTGAAGCCTAGGATAGGCCCCTCACCATATAATATCCTTTTACATCATTTTGACTTGCACGTCATCACCCATATCATGAACAACTTTGCAAACTTGACCTTGATTAATATTCCATGCAACAAACAAAACCCAATTCATTTCCTTGTTTTTTCTAGCACAAACTATACCTTTGACCATACCTTTCAAAAATAATGAAATGAAAGTAGAAAGGGTTTCTAATGAACAATCATCCACAACAATTCAATTTTTAGCTTGCAATGAAATTTGGATCATTATAAAACATGTATATGTACCCATATTGTTTTTACTTGCATACCAAAAAGATCAACCACATCTCATCAAGGTCTTTTGGCACCTTCAATAACTTTGGGCACATACTTTTTTTTATTAAGTTTGTAGACATGTTATGGAAGGTTTGTTTGCTAATCGATTTTTGGCCATCAAACAAAAATTCATGAATTGTAGCATAAATTGGTGACACTGTTATCACCTTACACATAGTACCTTTCAACCTTTGCTATTTTCAACTTTACATCACCACTCTCAAACTCATATTCACCATTCATATAATTGTTAAATGTTGTAGCCATGATGCCAATAGTTGCAACAATTCGTACATCATCATCAAATATCTCTATGACTACTTTATAAACACATTTGTACAATGTAGAGTATTTCAATGCAAAGCTTGCCCCACCATTTGCTTCATTCAAACATTTGCATCAAAGGTACAAGACATAACTTGTTAAGTAGGTCAAAAGCCATGTGTGTATATTACACATGTTTATAGAAAAATGAAACTAGTATGCATAGTGCGAACCTTGAGTTAGTCTTTTACCTTTTACCTAGGATGTTAGTGATTTACCATGGATGATATTAAAGATTCACTTTTGGAAATCAATTTTTTTCTTAGCTATTAGATACAAAACATTATTTTTTGTCGAAACAAACAATAAAGCTTTTCTTGTAATAGTGAACATTAGTTGAAAGATCGAGATTCTCAAATCTCTAACATGTCTTTTAGATCTTTAAGTTGTTATTTAAGCAATTGGGCCCTTTGCTTGTTTTTATGTTTGAATCCTTGTTTTTCTTCCCTTTATCATTTTTTGAAACTTGCTCTCTTTTCTAATTATACTAGTTTATTTCCTAATGCTTTTCCTCTTGGTTTATTCATTCATTCATTTTTTAACACACCATATAACACACAAACTATAAAACATACATAAAATTGAACATAATTTTTTAAAAAACACCAAATTGAACACCAATCAAGAGTTCTATGTAAAAATTTATGGATGTTTGTGAAATGGTAATGTGAAATGCCCAATAATACATTGGGTAAACAATATATATATATATCATCAATACTTATAAAAAATTGGGTTTGGTGATACTAAGTTTTTAATTACATCTAATTAGATTCCTAATTCACTTCGACACTCAAATACATTAGGGATAGTTAAATAACAAAAACAGACAACATTTCATTATACACATAATATAAGGTGAATTGGAAAAGAAAATTTGTCATTACATGTGATTTCACACATTTTAAACAACAACATTATTGTTGAAGTTGCCATCTATGTCCTACTTTCTTTTGTTTCTTACACGATTTCCCCTTACATTCAACATTATTCTTCTAATCCTCTTCCTATTTAAATTTATAGGGATACCCCAAACAATGTTATGCTTGATTTCTTTCCAAAAGTTATTTAAGTAAACAACATTACCAATTCTACTTGGCTACTATTCTTTGATTACCCTTCCTTACTCAAAAATAGTAACCTTGAAAGTTAATACAAGTTAATGGTGGTTCATGTGGCTTATGTTCACACCTCTTCATGACTACCATTAAATTAATTCAATATGAATACAATTATACATGTAATTTATTAAAAGTCAAACTCAAATATTAGAAGATGTTTTATTAAATATAGAGTTCCATAATAACTCACTACATAGAACCCATTTTGTATGTCATTGTAATTTTTTTTATAGGCGGTTATTTTTTAACTTCAATAATGTCAATAATAAGAAGGATTTTCATAAATTTTTTCCATATTATGATAGCCCAAACATAAAGAACTCATTCACTAAAAAATTACACTTTTTGATTTTGATTTCATGTAATGATAAAATATGTTTGTGTGAAAACAATACTTGTAGCATCATATTAAAAAATGAAATATGGTTGAAAACTAGTTGAAATAATTTTCATCTTCATAAATTTTTTAGTATTTATTGAACCACATGATTTTAGATGATTGAACCATTTGAAAATTTTCATATAAAAAATGAATGTTTTTTAGGAAATACAACATAAATGTGTGGTAAATTGAAAATTTGACAAACAATCACATTCACATGAAACATGACAAGCATTGTGGTACACTAATTTTGGCTTAAAGTTCATTTAAAATATTATTTGAATGATAAATGAAACCAAATACCTAGTGTAATCTAAAATGAAAAACATGTTCTATTATATATGTGTATACCATAATATAACCATGATCCCTTGAATTTCAATGATGATTTTTGTCCAAGTAATATTAGATGACATTAACTTTGCAAAAGTCAAAAGTGTAAGCCCAAAAATCAAAAGTGAAACCCAAAATAAAATGCCCAACCTTTTAGGGGAAAATATACTATACATGCTATAATATTACAATTTTAAATGCCCAAAAAAGGTCCCCATAATGCTTGATATGACATTCAATATGGTTGTAGTGGTTTGTTGTAATTACACATAATTTCATAATTTGTACTACCACACCTTTGGGTGGTATCCACCTCCCTGAATAATTACTTACCTCAAGGTGTCATGGAGTTGGGATATGGCCAAATTTCCAAGCACCATGGACATGGTGTGTTTGAACAAATTAACATGTTGTTCATAAGCTCAAATCCATGTGTTTTGATTATCAAGATTTAATATTGTCACAAAGAATAAGCAAATCTTGTTGTGACCAAATAAAAGGAAACGAAAGCACGATGACAAAAATGAAGCTTATTTGGCAAATTAAATTAATTTCTCATGGCTAACCATTGGATTGAAGGACCCAATCCCCAAAGTCTTTATGCTATAAATTGTATTTGTGCAAACCTTGTTTGTTCACTTACACAACACTTTTACACAACACTTTTTGCTAACCCATGAACTTCTAAATGGTTGGATGGTTGCTCAAATATTGAGATGTGGTTAGATGGTTGGTCAAAATTGCTTACACAAACATTGAATTTTTTTCAAATTTTTTTTTCCTTGGCTCATGAACATTTCCATAGAACATTGAACCTAATACACAATTGGTTTTTTAAAAAATAACTTTTCTTTTTAATCTCCTAATATGAGTGTTAATGGGATTTTCTATATGCCCATTAGTTCCTTACTTCCCAACTTCAACTACAAATTCTGGAACAATAAGTACATTTGAAAAAATTAAAAGTCTAAGTACAATCCTACAAGATATACTTACTTGCTAAGAAATCAGAATTGGCCAAAAATCACTTCATTTCCCCAAATAAAATAAAAATAAAGATGATATCCAAGTTTGAAAAATATAGAAAAATTGATGCAAATTTCTTTTCCTAAGTTCTAAACAAGTACAAACTATTCAATGTTAACATGTACTTCAACTTGTAGTGAAAATACAAAATTTTATTAAAAAATCAAAGTTTGTACATTAAAAAGTAAATATGGAAAATACAAATTTGATGTTTCTCATGTTCTACCATCCCTCCTTTATACTTTAAATTTGAATTTTAAAATACCTCGTGCAAATCACCTAAATAGTAACTAGTTGATAAAACACCTTGTTATAATCAACTAATAAAAACTAGCTAGTAAAACTATAAGAAATAGTCACAATTGTTGATAAAACTCCTTGTTCTAATCAATTTAATAGAAACTGGCCAATAAAATTGTTATAAACATTCAAAAATTTCAAAATTTGCTACCTATTTTGCCAACTACTTGTTCTGTAGACTATTGGTTCAACATGCATCACCAATTAAGTTACTACCGGTTATATTGTTAGTATCGGTTCATCAATTACCGGTTAAAGTACTAGTTTGCAAAAAAGTCTAGTTAACAATGAGGATTGTCAAGATTGTTTTAAGGATGAACTTTAATAGATGTGGCAAATATAACAACTAAAATCACTTCACATAATGTCAAATTATTATTTTTGAAAAAAATAAAAAATGAAAATTCCAATGTTAGTTCCTTAAACCTAAATCTAAAGAAATCACCATAGAATTGTTGTATCCAACAAACATTAAACTATGATTATAATTGGGAATTCTAGATCATATAGTTTTTCCACATGGTCATGACAATTGTAACATGGTAGTGATAATGAATTTTTTACACCATTCTTGAGCTTTTAGGTTGTGAAAAATGAGATATATATATTTCAAACATTTCAGATGAACATTTTTGTTTTTGTATATGCTAACTTGGAATTTATTGGCAATATTTTAAAAAAATTGTATGTTAAAGTTAGATAGATGTAATTAAAAAATAGTCATTACTTTTTACCCAAGTTGGAGGATTTTAATCATAAGGCATTGAACAAAAAAATGGTAGGTTAAAACATTTAATTTTGTACACCAAGAATTCAAAAAACTTTCTTTTCATGAAAAACTTGAATCAAGGCAAACATTAATGGGTGTCACAACTCACTATTCAATGATTTGTTTTGTTGATTAACTGATTAAAATTTTTGAATTGTCTTTTCATTGAAACTTTTCTATGAGATAATTAGTTTGTGACACCCGTTATTAAACATTTTCAACACATAACACCCAACTCCCACCTCCTTAGAATTTTTTTGGGAAAGTGGGTGAAAGCTTCCCTCCTTTTCATATGATAACACATTTTATTATCTTTTAGTAGAATATTTCTTTAAATGGAGTCAATGCATTTTCACCACATATTTATTTTTTCGAAGGTTCGTCGTACAAGTGACATCACCTCACCAACTTTTGACACATGGTCTTTGGATGTGAGAATATTACACTTCAATCCATATGACGTTGGAACCACATACATAGGATCTTCCCAAATATTAATGACTCAAAAAATAAAAATGAATGTCATTTTGTTAAATATTATAGATACTCATTTTGGGATTAGAAGACATCACAAAAGTGATGTCAAAAATGGCATGAGGCAAGGGATTGGAGCCTTGGCACATTTGTAGTTGGCTTTTGGAAGCATTTTAAAATTCAAATGGTCATCATCCCTACTCTCCTTATAAGCTTTATGAATATTTTTGTTATCTTGAGGGGGACAATTCACAACTCATTGAAACTTGTAGTAAGTGATATCCAAACCATGTGCCAAAGACCAAAAGAGAATTGCATTACAAGTGGAAGCCACCATAAATCTCTTAACACACATAACCAACAAAAGTTGTGTGAGACAACTAGAGATTGCATGGAGGAGGTGGAAAACTAAAAACATGTAGCACATGAAAGTTGTTTGCGTGTGCTTGGGGCCTTCTTTTTACTCAATAAGTATCCACCTTTTTAAGATGGGGTAGCCTATTCACCCAAGCTAAAAATGACAACAAACAAACAATTTTAAGAATAAAATTTTCATGCAACTAATGAGAAGGCTTAGCATGCATTTGAAAAGACCTAGTTGTTTTCTTTTGGGGAGGATGGGATGGTGGGATTTCAAAAATCTTGAATTTTGGTGTTCCCATCATGTTCCCATCTTTGTTTTCATAATGTTTTGAATGGTTCTTAATGATGTTTCAAGTGTCTTCCCCAATTGTTCTCCAATCAATTTCCAATAGCGTCATTTTTTGTTTCATATCTTTTGCCCATATTTCTACCCTTGAAAACTTTATTGGTAGACCAAAAGACAAGCTATTTTGGAAGGGTTTTATTTTGGGATGGTTCTTAATGCAATTTTTTTTTGTTGATTTGGGGTCAATCAAAGAGGCCTGTCACACACACACAAAAACACTTTGAATGCATCCCCACAACTAATTGCTATCATGGACAATAGGTACAACATTGTAATATCTTTTCAAGTTTGGTAAGAATTAAAATTATTTTTGGAATTGTCAAATTTTGTAAAATTTATTTGTTTGAAATGTCAAAATTTAAAGAAATTAGAAACAAAGAAAAAATATTAAAATTGGTGAAAACCCAAAAGCTTGTTGTTTCAAACAAAGTCCAACAGTAGGTATCCAACCTAGAATTTTCCTTAAAGTCATACATAATCCAACCCATTTTTTATGCCCTTTTCATTTGTCACCTTCTCTTCATTGTTATTCATAAAGTTCCTTTTTTTTTAATCAAACACTAAAACTCAACATGAAATTGTTAAATTGTGCTATGATTTGCATTTAATGTAACTATGCTAGCAACCATCTTGTGACTACCTATTTCAAAATTTGCATTGAGAATCACATTCACAACCAAATTCCTTTTAGCACTTGTGACGTTGAAAAGAAAATTTAATTTTAACTCAGGCACCCAATGCAAATTAATTAAGCAACTTAATGTTCACCTAACCAATTCAATCTATTTACAACCCCTAATGAGCAATTCCATCCTCCATGTGAGATAATTTATGAAAAAATCTAATAATTGACAACATTTCTCTATCATATAATTTGATGGAACATTATGTCTTTGTGTTTTCACCAATACAAGTAGATTTTCATATATACAAGTGATAGAAAATGTTTCAAGAGATGTCATTCTTGGTTTTCACCCACTTGGGCATATTAACATGCAAATTTTCAATGGATAACAAGAGGAGAAAAGACAAGGAAACAAAATAGAAAAAAAGAAAAAAAAAAGAGGAGAATCTCAACACTTTCCAAGAGATCAACTTGAGCAACAAACCTCCGGACATATGGAAAAAGTTACATATCTTCTGACAACTACATATCTTTCAAGCATACAAAAAAAACATGGGTTTCTTAACAAATTATGTATCTTCAAGGACCCAATTGTCTTTCATATCTTTCCATCACACAATGAATATTTGCAACGTGGCTGCAATTCCCACCATCACCACCGACCGATGGATGATTATGCACATTAAAAAAATCAAGTCTTGTATTCACCAGTCTGAAACAAGATCTCTCAATATTTCTTATCAAATTGTGTGAAATTCCTTTTTAAACAAGTGCATTTCACATCCAAGGATTAAGACCCAAAAAAGGAAGAAGAAAAGTTGCCATTCACGTGCCAAAGGGTCCCACAATCACTAGAAGGAATAGATGCTATTTGAAGGGCATTGAAAGAAAGCTTCATCATATTGAAGGTCTGCATTAGCGATAGAGGCATGGTAGGAGAGTGATCAAACTGCTTGTGCACACAAGTTGAGGATGTCAAGACAAAAGATGGAAAGGTACCAGGACCCCACCCAAATCAGCTTGTACTTATATTATCATCATCACTCCAGAGTTCACAGCCATTCATTGCCCAGTTTTGCTCCATAGATGCCAAGTCTCTAGATCTAATGAGATTAAACAATGACGTCTTTTTCAATATTTTAGTAGTAGGTCAGACAGTTGCACTAGTTGTCTCTAGAAAGAAAATTGCATGACAAAGAATGAATCGTCACTCATGCCAGGGTGAAGCAGCACTTACACTGGTAGCTGCATCTTCTTCTTCGTCTAAGGCCTCTCAACAGCATCTCCAATGGTGCTCAGTATGTGGTCCTGCAGAGTAAAATTGGATGAAGAAAAGTTCAAAACATGCGGGTTTGGTTTGGCTCAAGAATATGGTTGCCAACTCTCAGCATAATTGCACGGTTTGCCGTGATTGCTGAAAGGCGCAGCAACGGTGTGCATCCATAGAAAAGAGTGTAATAAATATGATCTGACTGCTGGCTACTCAGTGTTTCTGATTGGCCCATCGTAATGATTGGTTCAGGTGGTTTGCTATTAGCAGTCTGCCTCGCACCTATTTGGCGTCCCAGCAAGTTTCACTTATATGGGTGGGGTTGCAAAAAAGTAAATCACTAAACTTGGATGTGAAATAATATTTTTGCAGGGTCACATACTGAGGACTGCTGGAGATTTAGCCTCCTCTCTCAGAGAGGCTATATTTAACCCGGGAAATGTTACATTTGAACTCAGAGACCTTGATTTAATCTAAGGATGATATATCTCTAGTGTTTAGAAGTAAACAAAAAGAAGCTCCAGTACGTAAACCAGAGGCCCATATAGAGGGTTCTTCCATCCATACCCCAGGTATTACAATTTGTTTTTTGTAATGCATGCTGTACAAGTGGAAGAAGCTTCCGTACCACTATGTAGTCATGGCCATTGGATCACCGAGAAATTTTTGCTGTTGATGAAAAGAGGCAAGTTGTCGGGCTCGGGTAGGTCCTGCTTTCAGGGCCTTCCCCCCTGTACCACCACACGTACAGGACGTACTGCATTGACATTGCGGCCTTCCAGTACAATGTACTAAGGTTGTCTTCAAAAGCAGAAACCGGATGACACTGGGTTTGTAACCAGTGTGGTTCATTTTTTCAATTTTGTGACGGAAACAAAGTGGCAATGATCCACAAGAAGATTTAGCCAAATTTGGCTATATAAGCTAAATATGAAAGTCAAATGTAAGGAAAATCCTTCTATATTTTTGGCTACATACTTGAACCATGGGGAACTAGCAGTTTTTGAAAGGCTTGTTTTAACCTTTTGTACTTTGCTTTAGCTTCTTCTGCTCATGGCTTTTTATCTTTGGAGGAAGAGCTCCTTTGTTGTTTGTTGTTGTACTATATCACTTGTTCACTATTCCTGTGTGGCACAAAGGCTAAGGAGCTAGAAAATCAGTTTGATTGTTTGTGTATGAGTTCTGGGACTGGCCACCCAATTTTGCTTTTGAGTGGATTGAGTGAACTGGGCCTCATAAGTGCTTCAAGTTCACAAGCAGCCAACTGACAGACTGCTTACTAGTAGAGCCTTGGCATTTTTTTCACTTGGAACAAGACAAACTTGTTTATTGCTTGCTTGGTTACTCACCAGTTTTTGTGCTCCAAATCCTTCACCAAAAACTTGACAATAAGTTGGTAGCTTATGTGATTTATGCTTGTATTGCATATACTGTTTGCAGCTGGTTTTTTTTTTTCCTTCACTTGCATCTATCTGGTGTGTGGGTGTGTTGAATCTTTCAATCTCCAAACTTGTCCAAATCAAGTCAACAAAAACATCTCAAAAATACTTCTCCAAAGCAGTTCAAAACTCCAGAATTTTTTTCCCCTTTGTTTTGTCATTGTGTTGAACTAATTTTTCCTCTTTGATCTGTCAGTTGGGTTTTTAACTAAGATTGGAATTCCAGTTTGTTGTGCAAATCAAAAGTTGAAGAGATATATCATGTCTTCTGTCATCAAATCTCCAGTTACAGGACCCATACCCAGTATGTCGATGCCTGAGATTTATGACAACAGATTGCATTTCAAACACTAGAAAATTCTTAAGAGTGAGAGTGATACTACTACTCCACCTTCAATGTCCCAATATACAGAAATTCCCATGCTAGATATGCGGGAGCTGAGAAGCAGCAGCCACCATCACCACAGAGGTCAACCCCAACAATATGCGAAAGAGCAATTAGCAAGAGCATGCACAGAATGGGGAACTTTCTATGTCATCAATCATGGAATTCCTGAGGAGCTTATTCAGAGGTACCAGAAACTAATGCTCCAGTTGTTTTCTCTTCCTTCGGAACAAAAGCTGCAAGTTGAAAGGAACAAGAATTCAATCTTTGGCTATGAATTCAGGCAAAATCAAAAAAGCCCGATTGAAATTTTCCAAGTGGGTGATCATGAAGCCATAATTCATCACTACAGTCGAAAGCTCTTCCCAAACTCATATACTCAGTTCTGGTAAATTCTTCTATCTACATGTGAAACCTGCTTATATGCCTAGTTAGTATGAAACTCTTTTTCCATAGCCTTGCTAGAACTTGCCCACCTACTTAAGATTTTTTTTGGCTTATATCCAAACCTGATGATGCATTACAGATTTTTGTCTCGTCGAAAATGTAAATCTAGTAATTGGGTAATCTGTTTCAAAGTGTTTCTGAAAGTAGACTTTGAATTTTGGTTGCTCTTGACAACCATAGTTTCATAGATGGGTATTTCCATTGATATGAAGTTAAGAGTGGGTATTTTTGTCCTTATGAAAAGTTGCATGTCACACAAATCACTTCCTTAAATTATATCACATGACAAAACACCATATCATTTGTTTATGCATTTTTTGTTTCTTAATTATCACAGTGATGCTCTCAAGGAGTTAAAGGAGGCTTTATGCCACCTAAGTCTTGAGATATTGGCGCTTGTAACCGAAGGTTTGGGTATGAATATGAACAACTTTGACATTTACCAACGGGAAATTCAAGGACTCATTCGTTCAAATTTCTATCACCAAAGGGATAGTCATGATGAAAAAGAGCAACTGCTTGGACTCAAGCCACATATGGATGGAAGTTTCATCTCTCTTTTGCTTCAAGATGATGTTGCGGGTTTGGAGATCATGAAAGATGGAAATTGGTTTTGTGTTAAGCCTAAAGAAAATGCCATTTGTATCATGACTGGAGATGTGTTGGAGGTGATTCATTATTCACAATTTCTTGATATGTTACATGTCCACAAGCTTGCCTTTTATTCTATTATTGAGCACGATCATGTTGTTAGCGAAAATAGTCTACTTACATATGCATGTGTTATTTTTTTCAGTACATGTGGGTGGTTTTCAGCACATACAAGACAAAAGATGTGATGGGTTGTGTTGGAAATATGTTGTGATGGTATAGGTGATTACAAACGGTTATATATCAAGTTTACAACATCGGACAATTCAACCAACAATGAAACCAAGATTGTCACTTGGGTATTTTCTCATTCCTCTAGATACATGCACCATATCTATAGCACCCGAATTTGTAGATGCAAAGAATCCCCCATTGTTTAGACCATTCAATTGGCTCGAGTATTTGGAGTTGCATCGCTTGCTTCGCACAGGACTCAAGGGGATTTCGAGGCCCAATCCAAGTCTACTTCTGTTTTTCAAACCATTAGAACATTAAGGTACACTTTTCTTTTCATTTAAATATTAATGTTTGACAACTCATTGATCAATTAAACTTAGTCTTTACTTAGTAGCTAGAACCATAGAAGACTATTTATAGTAACTAGACTTAGTCTTATCATCTCTAGCATTTTTCATGTACCAATATGCATTCGTAGTGAATTATACATTTTGCATGTTGCAATATCATTAGAAGGTGCATGTGATTTGGTCACTTACATAGCTTGGATTTCACTAATAAATTCCAAGTTGGGTTTCATGATATGCATCTCAATTGCATTGTTAGAAGCAATGAAATTTCAAAAAAAAAATTTACTACTTTGTGGAGCAACAATGCTTCCCAAAGTTTTAATAATCCAACCTTGTATACAATTTGTGAAACTTGATAAAATTTTGATTTCTTGAATGTTGTTCCAAAGTTTCCAAATCCGGTAATTTTGCTTTGCTCCAACGAAAAATTTATCAAAATGATTCCCTTTTGTGTGCAATGAATCTTGCACACCATTGCATACTAGCTTATAACTACTCTAATTTTTTATTAAAAAAAAAAAAGGCCTCCTCAAAAAATATAAACTTTGATCAAAGACAAACTTGGCACAAAATCTTAATAAGCAATTCATATGCAAGTGTGTGTGATTTTTCAACTCAACAACTTATAATATAAGATGCAAATCAATGGCATAATCCCTTAAATCTAAAGAAATATATCTTGAGTCCAAATTGCACATTTATATTAAAGAAATTTCCACAATGACATGGGTAAATGAATGCATGTTGCATTTTTGGCTCATATTAAGTAACAATACCAAACCCATGTGTGATAGTTTGTAAATGTTTGTTGAAATAACTAATTATTTTGAAAAAGTGGTTAAACAACGGGAAAATCAATATTCCAAATCCCAATGATAAGAATTTCAAGGAATTGGTATATGGGTGATTTTTTGGAATCTATTGTATGGTTGTCCTTGGACACTTCCAAAAGCATTTTCATTACCTACGTCATTTTCAAACATGACCACCTCATTCCTTTTTTTTAATAACTACATCTTTTAGTACTAACTTTTTAAATAATTATTTCATTTTTTTCCCCCACCCACCAACATGGATATGGAAATTTTTTTAACATGTTCCTTATCATTGTCTATGATATTTATATTAATTAAAATTAAATTGAAATAAAATTTGACATAAATAATGATGAATTATTGGAGACCACACATGGGAACATAAAAAGAGGGAAAAAACAATTGATCATCACTAGTAGTGTGTAATGTGAAACAATGCAAAGCCCAAGTTTTGAGAATGATACTAAATACGCAATGTCTTGCATTTATAACTGATGTTATTAAGATATTTCAATGGACTATCCCTTATATGGAGAAGGTCTTGAATTCAATTCCTTCAAATTTGAAAGTGTTCTTAAGATTTTATTTATTTATTTTCTCCAACATGCCCTCTTGAAAATTAATTAGTGCCAAATATCAATCATACCCATAGTTATGACATTCTTGGTGCGAGAATGTTGTGGAAGCCCAAAGAAGCAAGAATTTTAAAGAATTTAAAAAAAAATTATAGATCAACCAGTGTAATTTGGTAAACATTCGCGAGTAAAGAATGTTATGACAAGGTGCTAAATGAAGAATTTTAA
>Ga0116229_10004797_pt1 | contig 22148 bp, 14 predicted proteins | sample S1TSphgellanicum_3_FD_87313 | JGI IMG/M metagenome (GOLD analysis project Ga0116229, IMG submission 87313) | Host-associated microbial communities from peat moss isolated from Minnesota, USA - S1T2_Fc - Sphagnum magellanicum MG | ecosystem: Host-associated > Plants > Peat moss > Unclassified...
AGAACATAACAATCAGAACACCACTAATACACTAATAATCGTCTGCCACAAATTGGCCTGCGACAGATGGTGCGCGTCACCAAAGAACATAACAATCAGCACACCACTAATACACAACAGATGGGGTGTGCACATGATTGTAAGACCCTGGTTCCTGCCTGCCTAGTCCTTGAAATCCTCTGGCAGAAAGGGAGGCAGGCAGATCAAATGTGCATATATGCACACATAGTCTGCCCACCTTTTTAGCTAGTCCATCTAATTTTCTCTCCCTGCCCTAGGCAAATTGGTTACCAAAACATTCATACATGGGCAGCACCTATCCTAGTAGTTTGTCCCCTAAAAAGAACCTTAGGATAAAACATGTGAGGAGAGCCAATTGGATGGCACCAACATGCCCTCAACGGATGTTTCTTGTTTTTACAAAGGGATGGGGGGGGTTAAATTCCCATCAAGTTCCCATTGTTCCCATCAAGTTCCCAAACAGTACCCATCAAATTCCTCTTGTTCCCATCAATAACCCATCAAAATCCTTTTGTTCTCATCAAGTTTTCATTGTTCCCATCAACTTTCTTTTGTTCTCAGCCCAACCCTACATAAACCCACACAAAGCTCTAACCTTTTGTATTAATTTTTTTTTTTTGGCAACCTGGAAACTTGGCTCTTGAGATGGTTCCACAGTGAGAAAGATGAAAGAAATGTGATTTACAAAAAGAAAAAAATCGAGAAAATGTAGGGTGCACATTGAGAAAATGGTTATGGAGGATGTGCACAATGTTTTTTTTTCTTTGTTTTCCTTTTTTTGGGTATCAATTTTGGGTGAAATTTGACCAAAAATAGAAAAAATTGTCGAATTTGCACTTGAAATTTTTAAAAATTCAAAAATTTCTCAATTTCTGTGTTGAAAAATGGTGAATTTTTTCCATTAAAGAAAACACTGGATGGGAACCTCAAGAACTAAAGCAGGTGAGCATGAAGGCGAATGGTGAGACTGGTGAGAAACTTGGGCAGAGTGCTAGAATTAGCTCCCCAGTTCCTCCCGGGCAGGGTGGAAAGGGTAGCTACAGTGGCAGACAGACGTCTACCAGGGGCGGCCGAGCACAACAAAGTCGGGATTTTCTGGCCTGCCAGGGTTTGTGGGCAGATCTGCTTCTCATGCGGCAGACTGCCGCTGTTCTTCTTCCTTCATGTGCGTGTGCTAAGAGGTGCACTGGCATTTGGAAGGCTACAAATCTCCATCTCATAAAATGTTGTACCTATGATGGGCTAGTTCTCCCGCTTCTTCATCAAGAGATCTCATTTTTGATCATCACCCAGTTACTCTTCTTCAACCTGAAAATGGGCTGCGGGCATTACGTTGGGTTGCTTCTTCCTTTTCCTTTTTTGCAAAACACTGATCGTGGAAGAGGCTTCAAGTTGGATATTCCAATTGCTAATAGCTTTTGGCGGTCTTTTCTTTTGAAAATTTGGTGGATGAGCACTGATTTATGATTCATGGATCTTTATTTATCTTTTGTCAGCTTGTAGCCATGCAATTTTGGTGGATGAAGGCACGTGCTGTTATGCTTCAATGGTCACAGACTATATGATTTCTGCAAAATTGGAACATTACAGCTAGATAGATGGTTGTCCTTCTTGGCCATGCTGGCCATCTACAAGAGGCAAAGAATATGGTCATGGAAGTGCGCCCTATAAACCACACGCGGCTGCGTGGAGGGCTTTGCTTGGTGTTTGCAAAAGTCATAATAATGCGGAGATGGCCCAGAACGCATTGTCAAACGAATTCTTGAATTAATGGAGCCTTATATGCCTGCTTGTTATGTGATGTTGTCAAACATCTATGTTGCTGTTAGCAACATGTGTCTTTGTGAGAATGTTGAATGACAGAGAAAGGAAGAAGGTGTGAAGAAACAGGTAGGTCACACCTGGATTGAAGTGAATAATGAGATGCATATGTTTATAGAACTTACAGCATCAAGCCCACCCCCAGTGCATAAATGAGTGAAAACTTCATCAATGTGTAGGTTGTCTTTTTTTGTCTTTCCCCTGCACTTTTCTATTCAGAAGGGAGCAAATTGAAATATGGTACTTAGGGTTTTATCACTCGGTTTTTTCTTCATTCTAGGTCAACAACACACTACTGCACAAGCAAGTACCATAGTTGTGTGGGATGAATTCTCATATCCGAGCCCTTTTTTCTTGGCATTCATTATACTGTGAAAAATATAGTTGGCTATAGGTTTTTTTTTTCCTCTTGATTTCACTCTTTGTTGGTGCATTCCATTTTGCAGTAAACTCCCAAAGTCGAAGCAACATTTGAAGGTAAGATCTTGTTAAGAAGGCAATTTTTTTTGTCAATGCCAATCGGAGCTCAGCAATACTACGTAACTTTTGGGCTCATTAAACTCTTGCCCTTCATTTCTTTGCAAAGACTGCAGATGTGGGAATCAGGTTCTTGTGTTCAACACAAGTGATCAGATGTACTGATTCAAGAGCTTGTCCAGTTCTTGGCATTTCTCTTGCAGGAATGCCACAGTATTTAGCACTGCCCTTGGTGCGGAACCCATTTTAATCCACCATGCCCAACATCAGGACCACCAGCCCTGTGCCCATTGTGCTTCCCAGATCACTAGGAACAAGTACTTAGTTTTCAATAACCTTTGTCAATCGTGTGTGATATGCAATGCCTGCACTTGTTTCTCATGGTAAAGATAGAAATTTCTTAGTCAGAATATGAATTGGTTGTCTTCATAGCTTTTGAATTTGGACTTTCAGTCGTAGAGAGCGGTGTAAATCTCAGATTTGCTTGTTGGACAAAGATTGCTGATAAGCACAACTTGGCAGGAGCATTCTACTCTACAATGAACATGGGCCTCCACCTTGGACAATGCCGTATCAACAATTTTACTTTGGAAAAAAATTCAAAAAGGTGCCGACAATTTTGGTGCTTTTTGGTGTAATATTTTGGTGAAACTGGTGTTTTTTTGATGATTCTTTTCCTTATGATGCATAAGTCTAAGTGAATAATTTTTGTGCCAAAAAGTCATTCGAGTGTGGAACTGCTGGTGTAGTCTGTTGTTGCAACAACTACATCAGAATTATTTGAACTCAAAGAAGTTTGGCATGCTGTACAAAGTTCCTCTATTATGCTGCCAAGCTTGTGAGGTCACTTGTGTTCCCAGGCCTGGTTGCTGGAACAGTCTACTGTCCAAGTCTCTGATGCATCAGCTGCTGACTTTTGTCATTAGCCAAAATCCCATAAGGTTTTCCAGCAATGGAGATTTTTATTTCATATTTGGTCTATAGCCAGATTTGGCTAAATCTCTCTAAGGACAATCAGCAATTTTTTCTACATCTTCCTATGAATGGTAGTCACTTAGGCTATATAAAAAATTCCTTAAAAAAACATTGATGGACAAGGGGAGAAGGCCTTAGAACAATTTTTGACAAATGCACCTATACTTGATTTGGCTTATTTGAAATCTATATAGCCTAAATTTTACTAGGATTAGTCCAAAAATGGTCTAACAACTATGGATTGGGCTTAAAACATATCAAATAGATCATATCAAAAAAATCAAAACTTTAACTGAAATTGGACAAAATTAAATCAAAGTTAGTCCAAAATTGGATAGTTAAAATTGCAACTGTGATGAACTTGATCCAATTGGAATCCATTCAACATCAATCCTAAAATGGATTGAGATCTAGGTTTCAAGATTGACCATATTTTAAACTTTTGGCACAAATTCTAAAACAATTAATGGATCAATTACATGGGTTGCACAAAGGATGATTGAAACACTTCATTTCAATATCATGTTATATAATTTCAAATGTATTCATGTCTTTCATGTAATTCCTTCCATAGCCAACCTCCCAACATATGTAGGTTCATTTTATTCTATACATTCAAATATAATTAATATAAGGTATGCTTTGATAACGTGCATTTAGAATATATATATATATATATATATATATATAAGATTTTAGGCATTAGTTCATGGATTACTTTGGTTTTACACTAAATAGTCCATAATTACAATATTGCATTTTGCAAAACATCTAAAAAATATATAGACTATTTGTTAAACCCTTTTCGGTGTGGATCATAATTTTCATGCTTATCTATTTTAAATCATCAATTCAAACTATAAGTGTCATCCACTCTTCACCCCTTCAACTAAAAATAAAAATTCAAATAAATCTACAATGCAAAAATTGAATGCAAACATAAAATTCAAATTATATTTAAGGTGGTTTGATTATATGGATATTAAAATTTTAGATAATAAAAAGGTGAGAAAATTTATAGTTCTCTCATATAATACTTCTCAAAAGAATACTTTTCTTTCCTACACATAGTTCAAAAAATTAATGAATAGCATAGTCCCTTGGGGGGGAAATATAAAATTAAAACACTAATCTTATTTAAAATATCATTTTTTTGCAAAATTGCAATAGACTCCCAAAGTTAGTCTACTTATCATAAGTTGGAATGACCATTAGGGGCCGCACATCACCTTGGTTGCCATGAGGTGGTCATGTACATGATTAATGTTTTAGGAGGTCCACTTGGATGAAAATAATTATCTCTTTAAATGTTCACACATGTCATTAGTTGCAATTTAGTTGCATACACAACCAAAGAGCTAATAAACCATGACATGACAAAAAAATGGTTGCACAAATGCCCCTTCACAATTGCACATAACAACGAACTACTTGTAAATTGAATAATAACTCAATACAACTCTTGTTCTAGGGTTCATGTGAGAAATAGTGTTTGACCATTCATGGGCAAATGCTATCTCTTGGTATGGTGAAGCCCATACCCAAAGCGTCAATTATGTGTGCCTTTCACACTTGCAACATGCCCTCTCATTTTAGTGCAAATGGTCCTTTCCTTGGTTAGGAGTTTAGGTCTTTGATGGATTTTGCAAGTGCATGCAACAACTCACAAGCCAAATTTATCTATTTTTTGGTTTGCACAAAATGTACAAAATTCATAAAAGCTTGTTACTTTCTTATGTGTATTTCTAAGATTGCAACTCATACACGAATTCCATAAGGGAATTGCAATGCGATGATGATAACATTTCTTATAATAGATGGTTGCATCATTCATGTATATATCATATTCCCAACGAAACAAGTGTGGAATAGTGTGACTAGATATTTTGGCTACTTACAAAGAGTTGGGATCTGATATCATTCATGGAATTGCAATTGTGGCAAGTATTTTTCGATGCTTGTGATAAAGTGGCAATCTTTGGTAGATTGTATGAGATTCTATTCTAGCAAGTTTTCAATACAATGGAGTTAATAGTGAATTTTGGAGGATTACTCATAGTTTGGTTGCTTCATTGCAAGTTTGACATCCTAATTGATTTGAAGTAGAGTAAGGAAAAAAAAACTTCCATCAAGAGTGTAAAAAGGTGGAAGATATTATTCATTCATGAGCATTATAACCATTTGCATGTATTCTACCATTTGAAGAGTTAAGGATTTCTTCTTTATGAATTACATTATGTGAACCTTGAAGAGCGTGTTTTTGACATTATTTGAACTTGAAATTGAGTTGATGGCTTACTTTGGCATGAAAAGAATGTCACATAATGCACATTATTATGAAGCCTACGATTTCATTTGTTTCAAGTTTAACCATAATTCCAACTAAAGTGATTCTGAAGGGATGATATCAAAATATGTTGGATTGGATTTTGTGAAGGGTGTGGATGTAAGGAGTTGTTTTTCAATCATAATCTTGAATTCAACTCAAAAGTTGTTCAAATGTTTCCAACTCTTTTCTTGCTAATACCACTACAACCATGGCACTAAGATGCCTTTTGTAAATTTTGCAAGAACACAATAGACAATAAGTAATATTCTTGTCCATTAGATCATTACACTATTGTATTATGCAATGAATAATACAATATTATTATTCTTGATCCATCTTTTAGAGATTATGGATAGGATGCCCATATATGGTTGTTAAATTTGCAATCAACATCTATGTGATTGTTGAGGCTTTTGACTAATTCTTTAATTTTTGAATTTGTAATCAATATATTCAAGGTTAAAAATTTTGTTTGGTTTCAATGATGCACAAAAATTTCTTTTTGTGGCAATTTTTTTTTTCATTACATGCCACAATTTCAAATCATACTTTATTTTAAAATTCACATACTAGTCAAGATTTTGATAACATTAACGAGTTTTTGCTCTTGAAAGATTTTACAAAATATAAAATGGGAATTTCAAAATCCAAATTGATTGATACAAAATTGGAAAAATAGCAATTAAAAAAAATGCTTTCCCATTGTTATAATGTAACGATGGTTTGTTTTACTCAATAGCACAATTGTTGGGATATAATAATATAATTTTCCTAAACATTAGAGGAAATGTTACGCAATGCTTCCATCCAACAATGTTTGTGTTAGATATATAATTTGCCAAAAGCATTATGAGATGCAATATAGAATTGTCATAATTACTAGACATTGAATTTAAATTCAATGTTTTGTCATGTTGTGATTATTATGGCACAATGATGATGCATGGAAAACATACAACTCTCAGCTAGAGATAGGACTTGTAACAAGCAGGAGATGATCTTCTTCTTCTCCCTTCTTTCCTTTCTTGGAATCTCATGCTTGTAACATGCTCATGAATCTGATTTTTCCATCAAAATGCAGAAAAAGAAAGCTCAATAAATTCCTTCCAACCTCACTTCACCATTAGCTGCTCTGATCATGCATGCGAATTCAAGACATACTTGTCATGCAGCAGGTGAACGGATGGCTTCGATTTGGAGTTTGAAGTTAGCATCACCCATAGTAGGAACCAACAATCTTGCCAAGTGTAAGGATGACACTCTCAAATCACAAGCTAGCTAAGTTCATGGAAATCAAAAGTTGCTGCAAATCCCAACCCCTTCGAAAGGGGTTTGGAGTTTGGACCTGAGATGGTGTGGTGGACTCAAGAGCTGGTGTATGGGTCTGTCTATTCATACTAGTGGCTGTAAGAAGCTCCATAGTAAAAACTTGTGTGAAACCAGGACTTGAATCCCAACACAAAAATGCCTGTCATCTTCTACTTCTACAGAGTGCAGATTGAATGACAAAGTGCAATGAACTCATGGCAAAACTTGAACGAACTCATTTTCTCATGTTCTTGATAGAAGCCAAGTCTTTTTGCTTGAAATGCAATGTGAAATGTGACCTGATTGCAAAGAAATCACAGATAGAACTTGATTTGTACATTTGGTTATAAGATGGTTACTTCTCATTGATGTTGCTCCTCACAGATTGAAAAACAAGCAGGTAGTTGTGAAGATGTGGTAATCCACTCTTTTAGTGAATGGTGCTGCCCACTTGGGTTGCCATGTAGTATGAAGAGCCAATTCAGTCTCAGAAAGTGAGATCTAACCATAAACTCCAAAGCTGTCCATGTACCTTGCTCTAAAAACTACCACATAAAGTACTATACTCAATAGAGATTATCAGATGCAACACAATATGACACCTTTCTGTAATATGAGGCCTCCTCATCTATATCTGTACTTAGGTATTTCTCAATACCGATGATTTCAGTTCACCTTAAAAGAATCGATAAGGTAATCGAAATTTCAGATCCAACACATAACAGCAGCCTAACAGCAAGCATGAAAAAGAGGGACCTCTACTTGTTGCTTGACATACAAAAATGCTAAAAGAGTGCCTGCTTAGACACTTTCTGACGTCTATGTGTCCAATACCTGGGCCTGGTGAATGCATAGCCACAGTAATACAATATTTTGGGAGATGGGGATCAGTCAACAACTTTCTCACAGATGTGTGAAGCTAGTGACACAAGTAAAGCTGGTGTGCATGTGTGTTCTGAGAAGTTCATGCAGAACCTGACACAAGCTAACAATTATCATCAGGACAAAGGATGTTTGCAGAACCCTTCATCTTCAAGGTTCTAATCATGCAGTTGTCACCACCCTTCAAACCACAATCATTTACTTCCTCTATGACTCTGCTGATGGATAAGGATACTTTTGACAATAGTGACTTTCTGGTAACATAAAGTTACAATGTTCATGCATCCTTGTCTCTAATGACTCCATTGTCAAATTCCAAGGTGACATGAATCATGAAGTGGTGGTCTAATTTGCTTCCAAAAAGAAACTACTATAAAAAATTCCTGACGACTCCCCTCACTTAAGAGACAGGTTAGGGGGGCACTTACACTCTTTGGAATGATGAGGACACTCAGTAGCTCAGTTTAGGGCAACATGTTCTACCAGGAAAATACGTAAATACAAAATTCTACAGTTCAACTAGACCAGCCTCTTCAAGGTCAGCTGCGCCCATGCCCTGGTCCTCTTCCTCTTCGCTATCCATGTCTCCATCAACATCCTGGTTTGAATCCCCAAGTTTTTGCATAGTTTCTGCAAGAAGCCGGTCGTCCCTCTCACTCACCTGAATACATTCAATGCAAACCCACATTATAAAACAATAAAGCTCACCCTTAACAACAACCAAAACAACCAAAACAAGAACAACAGCTCATCCTTAACAACGACCCAAACAAGGACAACAGGTCAAACTTGTGGAAATTTCTCAGCAGCTAAAACAAGTTAACAGACATGGAGAATTCAATGGCAGGAACTAATGAATGAAGTGTACCGCGCGAGGAGCCTCCTTCACTGTCAGCTTTCCTTTGTGTATCTCAATTTCTTTCACACATGCCCTGATGGCTGATTCTAAGATTGATATGCCAAGCTCCTGCCATGACACTCCATTCCAATACATCCATAAGACACACATAGTATAATTCACCATGTTCCAGACCAACAAGCATTACACAAATGCATATGAATGGAATGTAGTGAATTCCTTTTCACAAGTGTTTATCACCACCTATGCAGACAATCTCTTTGTACTGGCACTTCTTCTTTACATTTTAAACCATCTCAGTGTGCCTCTAAACATCTAAAACCCTAAATAGGGTTTAAGAGTCCCATGCTCCACTATGAAGCAAATCCAGGAATGCTATGAAAGTCCAAGTATGACTGCAGTCAAATTGCAGAGTCTGCAACAACACTTTGAAGGTAAATGTTATGTCAGTTGTAGCCAACTCAAAACAAACAGGACAAGAATGAGTGCAGTCCTAACTTGGTGAGGGTCACTCACAAAGTATCAGACCATCACCTTCCTCAGGAATAGCAGTGGATAGCTGCCATTACTCCTCACTGACTTCATCAGCTTACAGCAGTGCGTGTACATAAATTGTTTTCTGAAAGATTCCAGCAAAGAGTTATACAAAAATCTGCGTACTGTCTGTTGCATTGCCATAAGCAACCAGAAGACTTAGTCATGATTTTGGCTAGCAGTCAATAAGCCACAGCTAACTAAAAGTCGATGAAATTACTCAGCTCAAAACAGAACAACCCACCTGAACATGCGTCAAATATCCACCTGAACAATTCATCTCTATCCACTGATAAATGCAAAAGTAACTCACCTTATCAAGTGTCTGTGTTGTGAGAACATATAGTGGGGGTGCCACAAGCTTTATTTTGACTGGGCACTCCTGTGTCCCTGCCGCTTCTGCCCTTCTCATTGCATCCTATAACAGAAGGACAATTCACATCAGAACACAAGGTACCTCTTTCTTCCTCCTAATTGTTCCACTTTGAGCATAACACCCAAATCCTGCTGATACGATGGGTAATTTTGCTGCACTAAGTGATGGGACCACCCTTGAGACAAGGCCCATATTTTCAAGGTACTCCTGAACTGAGAGCATGGGACTTTCACTATGTACTTGATCACTCAATGTGTTTAAAGAGAACAAGCTGATTTTGTAACACTGGGATCCAAGCTGAGAGAAACAGATGATTTTCGCAAAGGAAATGCTACACATTCTCTAGTTAATTCTAGAAACTATCCTTGCGAAGGATCCAAGATTGGAACTTAATAACCAGATCACACAGACCAGACAACAATTCATTCTCCAATATATCCCAGAGGCAGATGCCTTTTTCACCAGAGTGGATAAACGCACCTTAATGTGTAAGACCCCATCATATTGGAAGCACTTTAGTTCTATATCAGCCCGGATTTTCAAGGGCTGAGGAGTCATCCGCCTTCTGATATTTTTAATGAGGGCATCCTTCACCTCATCAGTCATTGCTGGTACTACTTTGACTGTCTGCACACATTTGCAGATGAAAGCACCATGACAACTGAGAGGGGACAGCTGTCAACTAGACCTGTGTAAACAGAAGGACTACCACCAGGCTTGATTTAGTAACCTAACAACATCAAGAAATTTTACAGTCATTGCCCACCTCTTGTCCATCTGGACCTTCTTCTTTCACTTCCTTGGTGAGCCCACCAAGCACTGAATCTGGATCAGTAACTATCAATTTGAATCCCTGCTCACCAAGAAAAGACAACACCCTGGTTTGCAATCAGGCAAAGAGATAAAAACAGATAAGCATGACATGCAAGGACTTACACGAACTGTGGTGAAAGATTTCAATCAGAAATGCCAAGCACTAAGACTTACCAATTCTTGACCTCATTGTCCATCAATCACTAGTGCAATTATACTCACAAGAAGCCCTGCAGAATCTTTGCCAATGATTACAACACATGCAGAGCACAAAAATATCACCTCAAATGCATGCCCATACTTTTTGTACAGAGGCCATCCCACATGTGCGTAAAGATCCTGCCAATACCACTCATAAAAGCTCTAATTAAGATCGATGAGATAATTTTTCTTCAGCTTCTCCTCCTGTAAATGAATGCAATAGTCTGGAGTTATTTGCAAAAGCTGTGTCTGCAAGTGCAAATCAATTTTGAGAATGAGTCTGAGAACAAGTCCATAAAAATCATACCTCAAGATCAGCCTCCATGGTTTCAGCAACATGTCGCATGATGGAGTGCACCAGCTTGCTCTTGTTGTAGCGCTCCTCGCACACTGCAATATCTTCTTCTGATACACGTCGCTTGCTGAGATCAATGTAACCCTTTTCCTTGTCCACCCTGAGCACCATCACTGGCTCTTGCCGGCCCACCTTTATGAGACTGCTAATACTGCGAATGCGCCGCCGTGAGAGCTCAGAAAGCAGAATCATGCCTTCAATATTGTTGTACTCCAGCAGATGCACGTAGGCACCCATCTCCGCAATGTTTTTTACCTGCAACCATAATAAACGCCTCCTGTCACCAACTGCCTACAGCATCCCCCCAAGACTTCCATCAATAAAAAGCAACGAATCCCTGCAGTAAGTAGTCGAGTACCAGAAAGGACAATACATGCTGTGTGTGCTGACAACAACTGTGACTACTGCGTGTTTCTCTACACTCATACAAAGCCTACTACCGCCTTTCTGAAGCAGAAGAAGCCGTTCGAATCACCACCGCAAGCCAGCAACATGGTTCTTCCTCCAAAGAACAAGCTCGGAAGCCTTCTCTCCCTCTCTCCATTACCACACTTTGAATGCTTTCTCTTCCCAGTAACTCCATGGTAGCCAGATTGAGTAATAAGCATATAATATTGAGAATTGCAGACACATGTCGCACTTTCGAATCTACAATTGCTCGCAAGATGGCCATGAACCTTAAACCCTAGGCTACTGGCTTGATGATGCTTAGCAAGAGGCGGAAAGAGAATGAAAAGGAGAGTGATAGAGAGGTACATACCGAGACCATGACTACATCGTCCACCTCCGGAAACGGCGCCTCGTACATGCGACAATCCGTGACCGTCATAGTTGCTCCCGTTGTGTGTGCAACTACTACTTCTCTTTTCCCTTTCTCAAGCTCAGCGCAGCAACGACACTCAAATCAGCAGCAGAAAAACCACATCGATTCGCAACGGTTTCTTGTAGTTCAAATCTGGTCCAGATCTCCGAGTCGCTCGAAGAACACTGCTGCCGTCGAGCAGCCAGGGACAATGGTTCCGCAGACACCCCAGAAGATAAGAACGAGGTGCACCTTTCTTGAAGGACCAGAATTAGGGTTAGGGTTAGGGGATGATCCTGTGCTGCATTGCCCTTGGTAGCTCACCTACTTCACTTCGCGCAATTTGCAAATTGCGCGTTGATTTTTCTTTCTGTTTGGAACTTCGAGGGGAAGACTAAGGAGACGAGACGTGGTGGAGGTTATTGTTAGTATTATTATTTCACAAGGAGAGAGAGAGAGAGAGAGAGAGAGAGAGAGAGAGAGGAGAAGGAAATGGATTCGTGGCTGAAGGAGTTCCAAGAAGCTCTTCAATTGGCAGATGACATCGAGGCTGGCGTAGAGGAGCGCAATAAACTGCCGGCACACTCCAGTGAGGGCACGCGTATCGTTTCTGCTTCACGTCGTAAGCTCACCAGGCTCAATACGAAACTCGACCGTCTCGATTCTCTTCTTCAGAATCCACCTCTGAGGACAAGCCTGTAAGATGACGATGATGATGCCTCTCTTTCTTGTTTGCGATCAACACTCCTCCTGTCTTATTATCTCTTCTTTTGATGTCTTCTGTATGGTAGAAACCCTGGAAACAGATATGTTCATCATCATCATCATCACTCTTTGTGGTTGTGTTGTGGATTGTTTAGTTTGCTATTTGTTGACAAATTTCTGGATGTTGTCGTTCTGTAAGACTCGGGAATCCAATTCAGAAAATCGGCTTTTGATCACTCTTGTGACGGTGCTTGTCAGAATTCTTTTTGTATGTTTCTTAATTGTTTGTTGAAGATGTAATGGAAGAAGCTCAGATGAATCTGTGACTCAATTTTGCTTTGCTTCTTTTCTCAAATCTGGGTTTCAAGAGGAATTGCATATGGCAACCATGTGTGCTTGGAGATGGCTATCACAATTAGCTTCAAAGCTTGTTGTGTTGCTAATTATGCTATGTTAGCATAATAAAGACAGCTTGTGGCTGCAGCACATGATGTATTGTATCCAAAGCATGTCATCATGCCATTGAATGTGATAACTGCATGTGTGGGAGAAGCTCAGATGAATCTGTGGCTCAATTTTGCTTGCTTCTTTTCTCAAATCTGGGTTTGAAGAGGAATTGAAACCTTATGTGCTTGGAGATGGCCATCACAATTAGCTTGAAAGCTCTTTGTTGTTGCTACTTAAGCTATGTTAGCATATTAAAGACAGCTTGTGGCTGCAGCACATGATGTATTGTATCCAAAGCATGTCATCATGTCATTGAAGGTGATAACTGCATGTTGGTGTCATCTTCAATGTTTTGCAAAGTGATCAGATTTCCATAGAAATTATGCACATGTACATGGCTCAGAAAGGTATACCATAGATCTCCAAGCTAGCTTAGAATATGTCTAGCAAGGAAGCTGTATGCTAGGATTTGGCTGCACATCATGACTGTCTCTTGGTTGTGAGCCAACATAATGACTGGATCTTCCTTGTTGCTTTCGGAAACACGGCAGAATCTCAGAATGCAGATTTTGTAGAATGGTTTGCCTGAAATTTTGGGTGGATTATTATTTACTTATCTACACCCACTGTTGGGGGCTGATGAAGACAGTGGGTAGTGTGTGGCAACTTGTTGCTGCTTTTCGTGATGAAGGTGATGATGGTCTGACACTTTTTGAGCAACTTTCATAAGGTTATGACCACACTCATTGTCATGCTACCTTTAAAATGTTTTCTTGGAGATTTCTTTGCAATCTCATAGAGGGATGTACATGGCTTAGAAAGGTATACCATAGGTCTCCAGCTTGTTTGGTATCTAGTGACCTTCTAGCAAACAAGCTGTATACTAGGATTTGGCTGCACAATGGGTTCCATCTCCAGGCTATGTGTTGATGCCTATATATTGGTTCTGGCTTTGTCCAATTATGTACAAGATACAAGCTCAAGGAACATGCTTAGTTTCTTAAGTGGTCAGCAGGCCATTGCATTTACATTGAGAGACTCTTTTACCGGAGATGCTTTGATTTGTGGAGCCTTGCAGTAATGAGAAGGAGTTGTACCGAAGGCAAGATATGCTTCTTTCAATTCGCTTGAAGTCCAAACAGATGTCCGTCTCTCTCTCTTCTTTGCAGACTGCCAACAGGTACATTTCTTTCCTATCTTTGGCATTCAGATGTTTGTTGCTAGTTCACTCTGTATTTGTGTTCAAAGTAGTTTGGACATCTGCCAGTCCAATCTGGCTTACTGTTGGATATTGGTGTTCTGTGGCAGAGCTTTGGTTCAGTAGATTGCTAACTTGTGTCCTTGTTATGCCATTTGAGCAGAGCAAATTTACTGGAAGGTGGAATTACACCAGTTGAGACAAATCGAACACAAGGCTTGGAAAACAGTGGACTGATTAGCCTGCAACGGCAGATCATGAGAGGCATGTCTTGAACCTAGATATGTTTTTTGATAGTTTGTCGAACCAATTCAGTTATATGTCTCGTGAGTGCTGTCCATCATGACTGAGTCTTCCAGTTGGTTCTGCAATGTGACAGAGACTCAGGATGCAAATTTCGTAGAATGTTTTGCCCAGATGTTGTGCTGATTGTTACATACTTGTCTACACTCCACACCCACCATCAGGTGGTGATAGAGTCAGTGGGTTGTCATGGCAGCTCATCACTGCTATTTGTGATGAAGGGATGGTCTGACACTTTGTGAGCAACCCTCATAAGGTTACAACTGCACTCACTATCATGTTACTTTCAAATTGTTGTTGGGGAGAGTTCATTGATATTTTTGGAACCAATTCAGTGTCAGAACTTTGAGTTTTCTTAAATACTATTTCATATGGTGATTTTGTTAATATGGAGTTCCTGGGTACTTTTTGTGGACAATCTGGAATTTTCATTTTTTTGGGGCTGTTCCCTGAGGGTGCAATTTGCTGCAAACTCAGGGAATCTCAGGGAAGAGTAGTGGAGAACTTTGGAGTCCCCTTATGATTGTTTGCCCCATTTTTTAGCAGATTATTGTAAACTAATCTATACACCTTTGGGAGCTGATGGTGTTAGTAGAGGATAATGGCAGCTATTCGCTGCCTTTCATGATGAAAGTGATGGTTTGTGACTTACAATCATAAGGATATGAGTAAACTTATTCTTGTCATGTTTTTTTTTGGTTTGGCCAGAACTGACATAACAATTACCTTCAGAGTGTTATTGTGGACTGTCTATCTCAGAGATATAAATATGGCTGAGAGATTGAAAAATAGAAACCTTTGAAGCTTTTGTGACCAAGGATTTGTTTTGGGAGTACAGAGCAAGATGAGGATTTAGAAAGCCTTGAAAGCACTGTGCTCAGTACCAAGCATATTGCACTTGCTGTCAATGAAGAGCTAGATCTTCATACCCGCTTGCTGGTATGCTACACACCTTTCTGAGTTATGATGCCTTGTATCCCATTCCTTTGATTGTAAATTTGTCACATTTCTGGAGATGAGTAGGCAACGAAACATTTGATGGTGTCTGCATTTTCTTTGTAGGTTAGAAGTACATTGAAATAGTATTTTAATATTGTGCAGGATGACATGGACAAAGATGCAGATGTAACAAACAACAGGCTAAAGGTAGGCAAACTGTCTTTGTCCCATGTGGTCCTCATCTTGGGGTTTTGTACCAGGGTTGAATCTGGGCACCTGAGCCTTCTTGAGGTACAGTTTTCTTATTTAGGTGGTTTTGTTGTGTGTGTTATTAAATTCAATTTTTGGCTCTGAAATATGGCCAGCATCCCAAACATAAGAGATTGTTCCAGAGCTGAACAGTCAGTTTGCTTTTGAGTTTCCCAAGAAAAATGTTTCACTTTTTTTGTACTGATAGCCTCTCTTCTATTGCTTCTTACAACCTGTGTGGCATTCTTTAATGTTGGGTGTCCATATGAATATGACTGGGTTTTGATGAAGCACCAGCTTGATGTGATGCTAATTGGTGAGATTGCATTCAGTTACAGTCTCAAGTCCCTGTCACAGAAATACCAGCAGTGATGCTCACCCTCTTCTCTCATCACATGGTGGCAGAAAGGACAGTAGCTGAGGGATTTGTACTAATCAATGTGCCAGGTGTTCTTGATTGCAGGCTGCACAGAAGAAGCTTGGCTTTCTCAACAAAAATGCTGGCCAGGGTTGGTCTCTTGTCACCATGTGTATTCTGATGGTTGTCATTGTGGTCTTGGTGTTAATTCTTTTCAAACTATTGTAGCACTCTCATTCATAGAACAACCATGTGTAATTGGTAGTCTGGTGAGATTGTAGAACTCATCAGAGTCCCTGTTGTTTGAGGTCATCAGGTGTTTATGTGTGTTATGTACATAGTGAGGGGGTAATTCCTGGAAGGTAATACAGAGGATAGTAGAAAGAGCCTATTTGATTGCTTTGTATGAATAATTGTGTGCATGGAAAATAGATCCACACAACCCATTTGCTCTTATATTGAAAGAACCCTAAAGACTTGCCAAATTGTTTCTCCTCTTTGTACCTAGTCATTACTTTTCTTCCTCAAATTTGAATCTCTCATTTTTTTTTCACAGTGGCATCACTACAGAGAATAAATCTCTGTCTAGAGCTCACATAGAGCAGTTTAACTTTTTATTGGTCAAATGTTGGTCAAATCCTATCAGGGATTGGGTCTGGTGACCACTACACAGGGATTTGCCACAAGCAAATAAGGGTGCAATACACAACTGTTCACTCATTTTTGGGTGGTTTTTGACGAGATTCACCACTCACTTGCCAGATTGGGGGAAAGAAAATTGAGGAGTGCACCAGAGAGTGGCTTTCTTATCAACTTTGATTTCCCATCCAATCATTTCCAGCTTTTAAGCCACCTTCATGGGAAAGGTTTAGGCACAAGAATTTTCAAAGGAAACTATTGTACATCAAAGGGGTGGAGGAAGCAAAATCAGTTTAGTCTGTGTGGCACATAACCTCTTATTCCACAGGATTTTCGAAGGAAACTTTTGTGCATCAAATGGGTGGAGGAAGCAAAATCAGTCTAATCTGGGTGGCACAAAACCTTGTAAGTACAGCATCTGGCTACAAAACTTTTGTACAATGATCTGTGTATTCTTTAATATTTGAATTGAATTGTGAATCAGACACTTTCAGAAATAGTGATCCCGAAGTGAAACAAACAGCCAGATTTTAGAAGTTTTGATGTAAAACCCTCAACATATGGAAACTATCTTCAAATTCCTAAATCCTTAATGGGTGGCTAACATTTTCAAAGTTATATATGTGTCTGTGTGTACACAGACACACATATATATATGTTCATCGACATAGGTCTTTAGGGTGTTAGTTTTGATGTTTTTCATATGTTTGATTTCTACTTCACACCTCCAAGTGCATTGACACCAGGTCCTTTATGGTCAGTTTGGTGCATCTTTCTAAATTTTGGCAATTTTATGTTCTAACTCAGGCTAACTCTGAGCATCATGTCTTCTTCCATTTTTCCAATACTTCAATTCCTCCAAGAACCCTAAACTCATAGTGCGCCTTCACCTTGTGTCCAACTCCAATATGTTTCCAAGGCCATATAGTTCATCTAGGGGGCTGAAATTGAGTGTTTCTTGGATAAATATTCACAATATGGTTCAAATAAATTTGGAAATCTTTTATATTTATATTTTTAATATGAAAAGTAAAAATAAAATCCCATGATATGGGAAATTTTTCCAAAATTTCAAAATCACAATATGGAAAAAAAGAAAAACTTTAATCAAGCCATAACATAATAACAAGGTTCACGAAAGTTTTATGTTGTAGAAGTTTGTGTAATATTTATTTAAAAATATATTGCCATGTACCATTACATTTAAACTAGGCTCAATTTTGTGTGTTTAATTTTACACCAAAATTTACATAAAATACATACATTGTAAAATCCATTGCATCCAAATGACAATATATAATATCAATGCATTGTGTTTTTAAAGGTTGGGTGAACGAAAGTTTTTAATTTCCAAATATGAGCCCACCCATCAAGGTTTTTTAATTTTGAAATTTTGGTTAAACATGATCAATGGCACACATTATAGTTTTTAGAATATGATTATAATGTATAGTTAGGTAGTCACGAAAACAACTATTATCATAAATGTGGCATAGTTGCAAAATTATTCCATGATAAGATTGGGACACTAATTGTATATGTTCAAGTCATGGATGCCACATTTTGGTGTAGTGTCAAGTGAAACCACATACGCCAATTTTAAAACTTATGAAAGGCAAATAATCATTGTTTAATGGTGATGATGATTTGGGTTATTTTGGTAAATGAAAATTTCAAGATTTGGGGTAATTAAAGATGTTATACCAAATCTTCAGGAAATGAAGACCCACATGTATTTAGTAGTGAGAATTGTGTGTGATAAGGTTCCAAATCACGCCAAAAGGTTTTTGATGATTATACTAATGATGAGAGTGAATGCTCAAATGTAAGAACCATAAGGTGTTGATGAATAGTTAGATCCTTAGTGCGATGAAACTTAAAGTCAAGTTAGCTTACCATAATCATTTGTATTAGTGGATACAATTATAATCCTATGTGAGCGTCAACTTTTAGTGGCGTGTTAGTAATGTCAAACTGGACCAATTGCACATGAATTGGAACACCTTAGGGTTGGGAGTTGTATTTACCCAATTAGATGATGATGGTTGAGAATTTGTGGTGGCATATATATATGTTCGTTGGTCCAACAATAAGACATATATGCCAAATAAATTGTGTATGAAGGGGAATGCTTTGTTATTATTTGGGTAGTTTCATCATTCTAATGTTATTTGTATGGTAGCCCATTCATTTTAGTTGTGAATCATCATCTTTTAAAATTCCAATGGAATCATATCGTTTCACATGGAAGTTAGTTAAGTGGGCACTTATTTAACATGTATATGACTTTGACATTGTTCATAAGGTTGCTAAGGTTAATCATAATGTTAATGGGTTAAGTCAAAACCCAAGTTCTAATGAAGAGGATACCATTGGGGCTCATTGACATGGTGATATCAATTTAAAGGTAGTTCCAAGTTAACATGCCTTTACATACCTATGTTAATTGTTGGGATATTATGGTGTACCTTAGACTAACATGGGTGTTGAGGATTCACATGATGTGGACATTAAGTTGGATGATGATGGTGCCTTGGACATATATGAAGATAAACATATTTTTACATACATGTAAATAGGATAAGTCTTAGTTGGATTAACACCCAAGGAACACGATTGGGTTGTGCATAAGGCCAAAAGGTTTCGATAGGAAGGTAATTCTTTCTTATAGGTGTGAAATGATGAAAAAGTGCAAGTATTGTTTCACTTAAAGCAATGTGAGGGCCATGCATGGCATGTTCATGAGGAGTTGGGCCATTTTGCAGGTTCAATGAACTTATAGTTTATTATAATCATAATATTGGTGGCATGGAATGCAATTGCAAGTTCAACAATTTGTTTTTTGTTTTGTGGTGTATGATTGAATTCAGACATTATTCAATGCATCTACATTTCATTTGCTATCATTGCCCATTAGGAAGTTAAAGTATCAGTGGAGTTTGGATTTTGTTGGCCCATTGAAGTTGATAATGTGACATAATTGATATGTTTTGATTATGATTGAACATTTTTTCAAGTGGTTATTAAGACTTGGTGCCATTGCTAGATCATAGTAGTGAGGTAACAACATACACATTTTTCGATAGGGTGTTTAGTAGGTTTGGCATTCCAATTGAAATATTCATTAACCAAGGTACAAAATTTTGTGGCAAGTTTCAAAAATTGTGTGAAAAATATTAAATCATTTTACAATTTCAAGAGACCATATTGAAGCAAATGGTTTAACCAAACATATGGCACAAATAGTGAAATGAAGTTTGTGTAAATATGGGTTCCAAAAGGGTCATATCAAAAATGGAAATTTACAACCATCATGGTTAACTATGAGGTATAAGTTCAATCAATATGCCTTTTTTGCTTCAATTTCACCATATTCCTTATTGTTGGTTGTGATCCCAAGTTACTAACTTCAATCCAATGTGTTGTGGTTAACTATCGGATATAGGTTCAGTCAACATGCCTTTCTCATTTCATTTTCACCATATTTCCTATTGTTGGTTGTGATCCCAAGCTACCAACTTCAATCCAATGTGATGTCACGGTAGTAATGGCTTTGGATGATCAAAAAATGTGGTTTTAGGCATGTGAGTAGAAAGTTATATTATTCCAACATGTAATCCCAATGGTTATGGAAAAATTAACAATTGTTCAGCATTGGGACATACTTCAATACCCATTATTTAAGGAGGTGGTTATCGGCCTTGAATTTGTAAATTCAAACCAAATGACTATGTGTACATGTAATAGACAACACCCAATACTTTGGATGTGATTGCAAGAGGTGTTATTTTGTGTGTGTATGAACTATTACCTTTTGCATGGGGTGTTGTTTTTGGAGGGATGAGATGGTCAAACCTAGAAGATGTGCATAATTTTGTACCATGTCATCTTCCACATATCGATGGTCAATTTGATCCATCTTTATTGGTTCTCCTTGTAGGACTATGTCATATGTTGTTTGGGTAGTTTATGAAAGCCACTACTATGTTGATTTATGATCATTGTTCCAAAGTTAGCATATGGGATGTCTCATACCACCATTGGAGCAAGTGTTGGTTAGAAAATGGTTTTGCCTTCAATACATATTATAAACCTGGATGCTTACCTATTCCTATCTTTAGATAATAAGAAATAACCTAAATTATTTTCCAAGATGATTCACATTTGGTTGAAAAATTGAAAAATTACAAGCAATTAATGACAAGGTTCATTTTTGCACTTGGTCTATTGGTATTTTCACTTTAAAATCAAAATGTTCATTCATGGTGGATTTCCATAAATTTTTAAAATGTTATTATCTAGTTTAGTGGGACTTTAACCGTAGATAAGGGGTAAATGTGTTGTATTGTTTATGATATTTATATATTAAGTGTTTTATGGGTGTTAACAACAATGGTTGTAAGCACCAACATAGGAATGTGTAACACCTAACATATTAAAACTTGTATGTAGAAAATAATAATAATATTTTTTGTGACATCAAATTGTGGGACTCCAAACTCATTTTGGAAACATGCCAAGCTTGAAACATGGTGCTTGGGCCAAACCATCATTTTCATGTGGTTAACCAACTTGGCCATATTGGCATGCTTTTTGAATTGTTACACATTCTTAAATAATGTCATGGTATCTACTCTACCTAGTTGGCATACATTTGAATGACATTTTTTATGGCAAAGTTAATTGTCATGAAATAGGTAAGAAAAGGTATATGTCAAAATTATTATAATGTTTTTTATTTTGTTTTTGTTTTCTTCTTCAATTTTGAGGTGTTGCCTAGATAACTGTTAATTCTTCAATTAGTAATTATTAATGACAATATTTAATTATATATGGTTGTAAAACAAATTTGATAATAGATTTTTTTTTAAAAATCCTTTTATGTTGTAACTATTTGTTGGACTCTATAATAAATATCTAGTGAATTCTTTTGTTGAAAATTTAATGAATTGAGGTCATTTTTGCAAAAAGAATCCTTTGCTAATGTTGTTTTTTCTCCCCCTCTCCCCCGACCCTTTTTTTTCTTTTGCACAACGATGAAAATTCATCACCAAAAAAAAACGGTTGGTAATATATATATATATATGTTTCAATATTGCATATGTGGTGTTGATGGATTGGTTTGAATTATGATGACTAAAATATTAAATATATACTTTTGGTATTTTATTTTTGATCATTGAACTATTTATCTTGAACATGATTCATATTATATGCTCTTGGAACCCTTTTAAAATTTTATTATCATTCACCATTAAAAGAATGCTTTGGGTGTATACCTAAGGTTGTTAATTGGTTTCATCATGCTTTTATGAAAAAAATTCTGAAGAGGATGCTTAAACTTTCATATGTTCATGTTTGCAATGTCAATTGCACAAATAATTACCTTAGCTCTCCACTTGGCAAAATAAAACAATCCTCTAAAACAAACCCCAAATCCATCAATATATTATTATTATAACTCTGTAACTAATCTCAAGTTTTAACACAAGCCAAAAATATCATGTTTCAAAAAATCCTCATATAATAATAATAAACCTATAATAATAATAATAAT
>Ga0116229_10004798_pt1 | contig 22147 bp, 16 predicted proteins | sample S1TSphgellanicum_3_FD_87313 | JGI IMG/M metagenome (GOLD analysis project Ga0116229, IMG submission 87313) | Host-associated microbial communities from peat moss isolated from Minnesota, USA - S1T2_Fc - Sphagnum magellanicum MG | ecosystem: Host-associated > Plants > Peat moss > Unclassified...
AAAACCCCCCCCCCCACCCCCCAATTATTGTCAACAACTTTATATATGTATTTTGTGAAAAAATAGGGCATCTTGAAAGTAAATAATTATTAAAAAAACCCCATTGTCATCTATGATGATAGGTTATTTGAAGGAAGTTAATTAAGGTGTTTGAAATTGAATTTTAGTTTATTTCAAAAATTCATTGTCATCAATGACAATAGGCAGTTTAAAGATGTTTAAAACATTCAAAACCCATTGTTGTCAACAACACTAATTAAATTTGACAAAAATGTGGCACCCTCAAAACAAAAATGAAAAAAAATTCCCCATTGTTGTCCACAATGTTTAAAAATAGGTTTGAAGGAAGTTGTGGCACCTTTGGAGAAAGAAAAAAAAAACCCATTGTCACCAATGACACTAGGTCAGTTTACCCCCAAAAACAAAAAATAATAATTGTTTTTTAAATTTTAAAATAACAACCATGGGGTGAATGTCAGCATGATAATAATAATATAATTAAGACATATTGAAAATAATGACATTTTAAACCATAGCCATCAAATACACTTATAATGGAATTTTACATTATATTATCAACAAATGTTATATCATATAAAATTAAATTGGATTCCATGAAGCTCTATTTAATTAAAATTAAGGGAAATAAATTTTCGTTGATAAAAACTTAATGATAAAATAAAACATCCATCCCTAATTTTGATGGAAATTTTATTTTATTAAAAAATGTAAATTTAATTAATTCTAAAAATTTAGACATTAAATGAATGAAAAAATCATCCATCCATAATGAGGACAAATGTTTACATTCATTCCCATGTTTGCTTCTAGATTTACTTGTATAACATTCATTTTTTGGGTTTTACTTGCATGTGTATAGGGGAAAAGGCATTTTACCATCCCAAGTTCCAACTTTAAATTCATGCAACATCTTGCCTCCTAGACCAATTAATTCATCTTCAAAATGGCTCTAGGGACCTATAGCTTAAATCAAACTTTGGTTTGACTTTAAATCCTAAATGGCCATGCATTTGCTCTTGATTGAAATGCTTTTAGTTTGCTACCCACTTAACACCTTGATTCTTGTTGTTTATGGTTCATTGGGTAATTAACATGGGTCTAGGGATATGTAGCTTAGATGCCACCTTGATTATGATCCAAAACCCTTACATGGGTTATTACTTCAACTTCAATAAAAGTGTACAAGTTTGCAACTCACTTAACAATTTGACCATGACCCAATCTAATTACTTGAACATTTGAAGGAACTTCAACAAGTCTACATCAATTTACAGCACACTTGGCAACTTGATAATGATATTGAAAGACCATATAGCTAATCATTTAAACTTCAATAAGTCTACACCAATTTGCATTTCACTTAGTAATTTGATTATAGCCTTGGAAGATTAAATGGGTTGTTAAATTTGAACTCCAATATCATATATGGAAAGTCTATAGCTCTAATATATTTGATTATGATCTTAGATGTATTTTGGATATGTGGGAACTTAGATTTGAGCATTAAGCATGTTTGATAGGTGTATAGATTTTTATAACTTTAATTTGAATAGTTCTTTATGTTGTTATTTAATCATTTGATTTGAACAAGGCTTGGGCAATTTGTAGTTCATTTATCAAATTCTTTTATGACATAATGAGATCTTACATCTATGTTTTTATGGTGGAATCCATTTGGGTAAATCTACAACTCTCAATTGGGGGGGGAAGTGTCCTAATGATGTATCTTATGCTTATGTGGTCTTGAATTTAAGTTCTTATACTAAACTTTGAGGACTTGTTTTGGGGTCCAAAGAGTAATTGTATGAAATCCAATGACCAAATATAGAACAATTAGACAAGAATTCCAATGATTACTTTTGATGGATTCTAAAATATGGATTGGGGATCCACTAACTTATTTTGCCAATCTAGGGATTATTTTGAAAATGTATATATATCTTTGTGTAAGGGTTTGAGTGTTCATGGTTGTTCATATGGTTGGAAAGATGGCAAACCTCATGGCAACCACAAAGGTCATGGAATGTGAAATTTGGAATGAAGCACAACAATATGAATATGTGGTTTTGCACAAGATGAAAACATTTCAAAAAGAGAAATCACCTAGGTAGATAATATAATATGTTTGTCTTAACACAATGGCTACTTCGTACAATGTACATTTTGCAACACATAACACAAGTAAAAAACGAGTTACTCAACTAATCCTTAATGCAATGTGGAAAAGTGTATGTTAATTACTAAAAATAACATCCAAATTTAGGGTTTACATATGAAGGTAACATTGAAGGATTGTTTAACAACACCTTGAAGGAATTGAAAACATGAAACTTTAACGAAAAGGGGTCAAAGAAAGCCACATTCCAATGTGATGATATGTTGGAATGCCTCAAAGCTATTGATGGTCATGTTTTTTAAAAAAAATTGAAAAGATGTCAAAATGTGGTGGATAAGATACCCATTTCTAAAGCAATAATTCTTAGCTCTAATTTTGTTGACCTTAAAGGTTTTCCCAATACATCTATAAATTCTAAAGGGTCTTTAAGTGATGTTGAGCGGTTTATGACCAAGGTGGAGATGCTCCATAGCCTATCCAAAAGCATGGCAACAATGGCATCTTGTTTTGCCTCTGCCTTCAAAATATGGGATGCATTCCTAATAAGCATGGTGGAAATCAACAATGAACAAAAAAAGAAAATCAATATCAATAACTTAAAGGTGGTTAAATATTAAAATGTTATATTAGAATAGGAGTTTAGATAAGAGGTTAAGACAATTTTGAACCTATAATTAAAAGCTTCCTACCAGTCATGTACAACTAGATCAAGATTTTGGTCCCCAACCACCTCATATGTGAAGGCCATATGTTTTTTGTGTAGGAAGTTAGTGAAGATTGTAGCTTGGAAAAAATGTGATTACTTGGGTTTTGTTGAATCAAACCTCTCCATGAAGTGTTTCCACTTTCTTTTTAGCCCACAAATGCCCATATTAAAGGTAGAAATATTTTAGCCTAACATTTAGTTTAGTGGTAGATATTATTTACAATCTCTTAATTTACTAAAAGATGAAGCTACTTGGGTTAGTTAGTTTCTTGTGGATGAGGGATTAGGTTTTGCTTCGTCTAATCAATTAAGAGTTTTTGGGGAAAGATTAAGATAAGGGCCTATTTTCTAGGGGAAGAATAATTAGAAGGAGAACTTAGGAGGAGGAGGATCATTCTCAAGGTAGCATGGTAGGAGGAGAAATGGAGATATTGGGAAGATTGATGGATAACCATGTTGTATTTCAATATATAAGGAATATATGGAATGAAGGTTGTGGACTTTGAAAATGTACTTCTATATTTAAAAAAAACTACCTTGATTTATTGGATGCATGAATGTAAGTTCAATTTTCCATAACATATTGCAATTCATTGTGTTTTTTATATTACCTTTTCCTTAATTTCACTTTAAATGGCTTTTTGAAGTTTTTGGAACATGATGATGGCAACAACAAAAGGTAGTCAAAGCTACAACATAATTTAATTACTAGAAGGCAATGTGTGTAAGGAGGAAGATAACATGAAAAAAATGGTACATCGTAATTCAAAAGTCTTTTTCTAGGACTTGAAGGCACAAGCTTCCAATCACCTAAACTATTGGAAAGTTCTTTTTGTAAGTTATATGTTTGAAAGCATATTACCTTCCAAGAGTAGTTTCTTTTCTTTTGTTGATGATTTTTTTTTTTAAATTTAAAATTTACCCAACTACCTTCTTTGGTAGCTAGGTTTGCAATTATATATTTGGCAACCACATCGCAAATCCTATTTCAAAAATATTTTGATATAATAACCTGAGGATTTAAAAATAATTAAATTAGATTTTGGAGGAGGAGTTGATAGCAAGTAATTGAGAAAGGACAACATGGGACATGTTGTTTATTATGACAATAATTATGGGTGTTTTGACTTCCATAACAATGCAAAAAGGCCCATGGAAGACCAAAAGGTAGATATTGCCTATTGGTACTATTCTAAATAAAAGGGGGATTGGTCCCAAGTGGAAAGGAAAATGAAGGTCATGTTTTTAAAACCATAAGAAGATCAAAACTAAAACAAAAGGAAAGTAACATGTGTCTTTATTGACTAAAGATTTGCTACCAAGCTATTTTCAAAGGTTGTCATAGACGATAATGGAACAAAATTAGTCAAAAACACGAAAGATGCAAGATGATGATTCCAATGGGAAGGTGTTAAATACCTAGGAGGGCAATCATAGGGTGATTCAAGGTAGAGCTCAAGGGGAAACCGAAAACCTATAGTTCACCCATGCACTTGTAGTGGTGACCATTATGGAGGCACCATTAGTAACTACCTTTGAATTGGAGGCTGTAAATCTAGATTAAAATATAAAAGGAGACAAACCATAAGGCAGTTTGAACAACTAAGGATAATATCCAATGAAAGGAATTCACATGTACCAAAGTTACCTTCTCTTGAACCTCTAGATAGGGGTAGGGTGGTTGTCTACCTTTATAAGGAAAAAATAATAACATCAAAATTATTTCATACTACCTAGCTTATGGGAAATGCTTGGGATGAAATGGGAGATGATCCCTACTATCCACCCATTAGAGAAGAGTACCTTGGTTAGGCTCCATAATCTTGATGTAAACTATGTGAAGAGGTAGGGCACCAAAGTGGTAGGATGTCACTATTAGCCTTCCATTTTGGATGATAGAAAGGTGCCAACAACCACACGTCCAACCAATGGTTCAGGTGAAGACATGGAATTGAACCATCTTAAAGTTATAAAGAAGAAAGAGGGAGGGAAAATAGAACCACCCAACCTACACGAAATTGATAAGAAACCAAAAGTTAAGAACGGACTTCAAGAGGTAAGCCCCCTTACTTTTTCAATACCATGGAATTGCCTACCATCAACAAGTGCATACCTTGGGTGGGTACCCCCAATGTATGGAATGGGACAACCCATGTATCAAAGAATGGTGGGAGGGCAAACTCAAATTCCTCACCCACGATACTACCATCAAGAAATAATATTGATGTTATCATGATGGATAAGGTGGCATTCAACAAAATTGGAAAGGATACACAAGGAGAAATCTTGTATTTTTCCACTACCCAAATTCATTAGGTTTTTAGTGAAATAGAACAAAATTGGCTAATATGCAATTTGTATGGTTTTGATAAAAAAGGACTAGTTAGTTAGGACATTTTTAGTGAAATATTTATCAGTCTTGTTGGATAGTCACATGTTGCACCAAATAATTTTTAATTTTAAAACTATGACATGGATATATGAGGTCCCAAGTTAATATGACATGAAATATTGTGTCACGTCATACCAAAAAATCATTTTTTTCCCCCAAATCATGGAGTCACAAATTGCATTTTTATCATGGGATGTTGTGACAAAATTACATGATGTGAAAAGAATTTAAAGTTTTTTTTTGTTTTTTTTCTTGATTTTGTCAACAAAAAGGTTTTCACACAACTTGTCATGATGTTACACGTTTGTAAATTACATTTGTATGAAGTATGTTAATGCACACATCCCATCAAAGATTGAATCCAAGACCTCATGGAAACACATTAATGCCTTAACCACCAAACCACTTCAAGATTTTATTAACCAAAAAAAAAAGTTTAAATTTATTGTGTTTGACATGAAATTATTTAGGAAATTCAAACTTTAACATGCGTTTTCTTTTTCAAAGTTACAAATGAAAAGATCTTGAAGCTTATTCAATAATGTATTAAAAATTTAAAGGGTAAAAAATAACTTGAAATTGCATGTCATGAATAGGTCTAAAAATATTTTTTTGTTTAAATTGGCCTAAAATCTTTGTAATTTAATGTTAATTCAAAAATGCATTCATTAAGTCTTTTACAATTTTATTTTCATTACATAAAATATGTCCAATTTTTATCAAGTTATAAATTTTTATTTTCCCCAATATGATTAGGGTAAAATTTATTTATTTATTTTTGTGATGTTGCTAAATTGGTAATCATCCAAAAAGATTGTCAAATTTGGTATAAACAAGTAGTGTAGTTATAAAATTGTTTAAATCCTTCAATATTATGGTTACTTATTGTATTTTGTTGTAAAATATTGATAATATGCATTTAAAATTTTACAAAAAAAGTCTTACAATTTTTAAAAAAAAATGTTGTTCCCCCTTAAATTGGTAAAAATTAGCCACAAGAAGAAACATTAATTAAGTAGTCAATATAACCATATAATTATAAAAACCATTTTTTTTAGTAAAATGAATCATACATTAATACAAATGATTAATTACATAATTCTGAAAACAAGTCGCAATAAATTATTTTATTGTATTAATGTGTAAAAATATATAAATTACATTTGTTTAAAAAAATAGTAGAAACAATTGAATTTGTTGAAATTTTGGGTTTCAATAGTTGGATCCCCCCCTTCCCCTTTTCCACAAACAACATGTTTTTTTGGTTTTGAACTTTCGTAAATTTTAAATTTTTATTGGGAAAAAATGAAACAAATCGTGAAAATTCAAAAAACATTTAAACAACAAAAAAACTATAAAAAAAAGTAGTAATCACAAATTTCAAAGAAAAAAGGTTACTATTAATGAATAAATTATTTAAAGTAATTACAATAATTGAAAAAATAAACACATAAATAATCATAACATCAAATTTATTTTTAAAATTTAAAATTTAAAATTTGAAATCATTATAAATTTTATCTAATTTTTTTGAACATTTAAAATAAATATTAATGATGTAGTTTTTTTTGTCATGAATTTCCATCATTTTGCACATATAAAAAAAGGCCATCAACATCAACAAAAGATTTTATTTTATTTTTTAAAATAAAATTTAAATGATATAATTCTACAGTGGGTTCTAAGACTTGTAACCAAAATATATAAATATTTTAACAAATTTGTACTTCCATATATGGCTTGTAAGCAAAACATGGTTAAGTTTTTTTATGGATGATCTTGAAGAAGATTACAAATTTGAAAAAATAAAAATATTGAAAAATAATTAATTCCATTATTATTATCATCATTTATCATTCATTTTTTATTTTATTTTTTTAATGAAAAATTAAATTCGTTTCCAAATATTTAAACATAAATATGTAACAAAACAAACTTAATTTTTTTGATAAACCAGGTTTAAAATATAAAATATCTCTAATTTTTCATAATAATAATAATTAATTAATTAATAATTTTAAATTAAAAACAAATTATCATTTTTTTAACATGGAATGTTTTTCATACACTAAGAGAAAAATGGGGAAAATTTTAGGGATTTTTTGGGGGGTTTTTTTTGTGTGACATCATGAACATTCATAATAATAAAATTTTCCATGATGCCTTAAGCAAACTAGGGGAAAAACATACATTCTAATTTACATATGTGAAAAAATAATAATTTAAAGGTTTACATGCATCCTAAACTTTACATGCATGAACATTTTCACTTAATCAATAACCCACTCAAATATAAATGTGAAATTTTCTAAGTGTTTATACATCCATTTCAAAATTATGGTGAGTGCAAAATGCAACTCATGAGTAGTGGATTTAACAACACTCAAAATGAATTCAGTATTGTAAAAGAAGGGTGCAGTTCATTAACCTAAATCACAGTGGGACCTTAAAAGTGAAATAAGTTCATTGCATTTTATTGATTTCACCTTGGTGAAAGTTATTTGATTATAATATCATTATGTAAATATCATGTTTCATTATTAGTTAACATAATTCATTATTATAATTTATTGTAGGTTTATTTTATGTTTTTTTTAATATTTTATATATGCTACTTTAAGATATATACCCCATATTATTTAAAGCTACTTTAATTATTCTAACTTATACCTTATGTTATTATATGTTATTATAGGCTATTATAAATTATTGCACCTTAAACTATTATAGTTATTTAACCTTAAATTATTTTAATTAGCTTATTATAAACTTTTAAATTATTTAAAATTAAATTATTCAACTAACCTTAGGATATACTTTAAGTTATTTTATTTTAAATTAATGTATGTTATTTCAAATTATTCAAAGTTATTCAACTTTATGTTATTATAAATTATTTAATCCTAAATATAATAATTTAAAATAATTTAAAATATAATATAATGACCTAAAGTAAAATAACTTAGATTAAAAAATAATAACCTATGAATATAATTTTAAATACCTTATAACATAATAACTATCAATAGCATTGATATTATAACATAAAATATTCAACAATAATTTATAATAAAATAATCACCAATAACCATTAATAAAATAACCATTAATAGTCACCAATAACCATTAATAAAATAACCATTAATAGTCATCAATAATCATTAATAAAATAGTCATTAATAGCCACCAATATCCACCAATATCCCTAATATAATAGCCATTAAGAGAATAACCACCAATGACCATTAATAGAATAAACATTAATATCCACTAATAGCCACCAATATAATATGTACCAATAGCCATTAATAACCACCAATAATCCCAATAAAAAACAACCAATGGCCATATATTAAAATTGTTTAAGGTTGCCAAAAATAATCTAAGGTGAAATAATTTATAATAGACAAAAATAATTTAAGATGAAATAGCCTATAATAACCTAAAATTACCAATAATAGCCTCACCTAATCGAAAATAACCTAAGATGAAATAACTTTAAATAGCCAAAATTAACTTATAATAGCTACAAATAGCCTAAAATGAAATAATTTATAATAGCCAAAAATAACTTATAATAGCAAAAAATAATTTAAGGTGAAATAAATTAAAATAACCAAAAGTAACTTAGAATAACGAAAAATAGCATAAGGTGAAATAACCAAAAGTAATTAAAAATAATCGTAAATAACCATGAATAATGTAGGGTGAAATAATTTAAATTAATGAAAAAGAACCATATAATAATTGAAAGTAGCTTAGCATAGGTAGTATTATTATAGTAACAAAAATCATATCCATTTATTATTATTTTTAATTCAAAAAATTAATCATTGAAATGTTATTGAATAATGATATTCAATTTTACATTATTGAATTTTTTTTAAAAATTAACTCGAATCATTTCATTTGAACAAAATCTCAATAAGATATGAGTTTTCAAAGTTTATGGTTTTGTAATGTTTAAAATGAAATATTTGATAAATAAAATGTAATATAACATATTATCACAACAAATGAGGTGGCTTGATGGTAGGGGTGTTTGCCTCCATTCTAAAAGTCAAGGGATCAAGTTTCATAAGTGGTGTTGTGTGTGGTCAACAATGGTAAGTTGACCGAATATTCCCCTTAAAGTTCCCTAAAATATGTGCTTAGGTTGATTACGTGGCCTACCTACATAGGTTAGGTTTTTAACCTAGCTTAGGTAATGACACGTGTTAGTAAATCATAGGCTAAAAATAATAATATTATCAATAATATTATATATTAAATATTTTAATTTTAATTTATTTGCATGCTAGCTAGTTAATTAATTAGCAAATGAATGGCTTGGTAAATTTGTATTTCATTTGAAAGTAACCTTGTTTCACTAAGTACTAGTGAAACAATTCATTGTCCATGGCAACCAATCCCCATTCACTAGGGGGTTAACTAATTTCACCAAGTAAAAATGTCCAAATTCATTCAAAATCTAGTGAAACCTATAATGAACTAGGACACATTTTGGTGTACTGATTATTCAACTCATATGCAAATGTTAATAATTCAAAAGATGCCAAAAAATTTACTAGCCCATTCAGGTATAAATGTGAGGCATTAAGTCGGTATGTGCGTTTTAATATATTTAATAAGTGCAATATGCAACATTTGAATAATGGTTTCAATACGCTCAAAGTGGATGATTTGACTCATGTAAAGATGTTGATAGTTCAATAAATTTGAAATGTTTTGCTAAACCATTCAAGTATAATTACAAAATATTTAATTCCATGTGTTTTGGTATATTATAATAAATGCAAGAAGTAATTTGTGAGTAATGGTTTTTAACATATTAAAAATGATAATAACTTTGATAATTGAAAAGATCACAAATTCATTCCAAAATAATTGTGAGATTGAAAATTATTACATGTGCTTTAATAAATTATGGTAAGTGTAAAATGTAACTTTTAAATAATGTTTTTAACATGTTAAAAGTTGATGGTTCAACTCATGTACCATGTTAAAAGTTGAAAAAATGTCAAAAAAATCACCAACCCATTATAATGCATTGTGTAAATAATAAAGTTAAAGGTTACCTCAATTTTCATGTCAATAATTTAAAATTATTAAAAAATTAAATAAGGAAAAAATTATATTCATAAGTGAACAACATAGTGAAAATAATAACTATGAACAATATTGACTATTAACAAGTGCAACAAGCCATTTATAAACTTAAAATGGCCAAATGTAGTTGAAATGTAGTCAAATTAAACAATAGACACAATGTGTGGGGTGAAAAAGGATAAGATTTCTTCTTGTGATAAGTGACAAAATGGTGGGATCAAAGGAGCATACCTTTAAAAAATTTAAACATGGAGTGCTTTTTAAAAAAAAACACAATAGATACTTGTTTACAAGGGGTAGGGAAGGGAACTGTCGACAAATCCATCTAGTTCATCATCAAATTCAAATGATGGAAGGGATGATAAAAGAGGCCCACCTCCACTCCCACCATTTCCTTTTGGTTGGATTAGAATTCTACATGGTTGGAATATGTATTTCCCTTAACATTTGGCCTTACCACCTTTAATGACATATGCCCACATTCCAAATGGTGGGAGGAAGTTATTGAATTATGCAAAGTACTATAAAAATTTTAATCCAAATGTGCATGTCCTTGTATTTTGAGAAGCCATCAAGGTGAATGGAGCCATTAAAGAATGTACAAAAATTGTGTATTTTTAATGGATGTTGCGAGATTCAACATCAACTTAGGGAGACAATTTTGTGAATAACCATCTAGATTATACCTTTAACGAGTTTGTTCAAACGATTTGCAAACAACATTATAAGGTGCAAACAAATGGACAAGTTTACATGAATTTGTGTAATGTCAAACAAATTTTGGATGACTAGGTGGAGGAATATTACAAATGGATCTTAATTTTGGTGAACTTCCTCCAACATCTAACAACTAACCATCTACTAAATGTTTTTTTTAGGGTTAGTGTATTGCCCTACCTTTAGGTGGTTATTATCGACATGAAATGAAACACATTGATCTAACATTTCAAAGCATTTGTCATTTGTGAGGAAAGTTCCATGAATGCTAACAAGAATAGGGTCATATTGGATGTGCAACCAATGGTGAAAGGTGAAAATTGGAAAGTAAAAAAATCTTCTATTACCACAATAGGCTAGGAGAAAAGGAATGTCAATATTGTAAAAAATCAAATAATTTAGAAGACAACTTTTTTTTTTGGTGGAATTTAAATAATCTAAAAAACAAACTAAAAGAAATACATGAAGTTGTCAATTAAGTTTTAGCCCAATTGCCAAAACATAGCACATGGAGAAAAAGGAAGGTAATAGGTGGAACTACTTTTAGTAATATTTTTACTTGTTATACTTGTGGAATACTAGGGCATTCAACAATAAACTAGCCATGGAAAAAAAAAAATCAAGAAATGGTGAGGAAAAAAACACAAGACCACAAACTAGTTCTTGGTGCAAATGACAAAAAAATAGAAGACTCTACTATCAACATGGTTTTGGTAGTTACAACATGAAACAAAGTCTTGAGGAGGTAACTTTTAAGGAAAAGGACCACAATATTGGCAAGATAAGGAGGATTTTAGACAATTGATGGCATATATTGTCAAAGAACCATAGAAGGGAAAAAAACCAATGGAGGTACCCCACTAGTAGAAAAGCCCCCTTTTTGCAACTATGTCTCCAATTACATTTCAACTACAAAACATAGTTGAAAGGAACAAGTGTAGTTGCAAAATATTTTTTGCAACTAGGAAATTTGTTTTTCAATAACAAACAAAAAAAGTTGAAAATTATAAGTCGAAAATGACATTCTAATTGAAAATGTTAGCCATGTGTCAACACCATAACAATAACCACTACTTACCATTTCAATTCCAAATCACATACCACTATAGTTGAAAATGGTTGTAACTACTCTCGATTAGTGGATGAACTTCATCCAACTGATTTGGCATGATGTCAACCAAAAAACTTGTATTAAACATAAACATTAATATTAACATATATTTCAAATTTTCTTTATATTTTATTTTGAAATATTTTAATTTTATCATAATTTTAAATAAATTCTAATATATTATATGTATAAAATTGAAATTGCCTACTAGTTGTCTAGCCGAGTTGAGAGAAATAGTTGCAACAAAGTTTTTTACAAGATTGAATTTCATCCATCCTCTAATACATTTTATCATCCATATATACATGTGTGTTGATGTTGTCTCCAAAATAGTTGAACACTAATTAATGTTTTGACTCTATGCCAATGAAAGAACCTTAAATACTAAGAATATTTTTTAAATGGGCCCTTGGTTGAATTATGTTCCACATTGTTTGCCAACATATTAGGGCATTAACTTGAAGGCATTCTTGATGTCGGGAATATTCAGCAAATGACCACCTATTTGAAAAATGCTTTCAACTATATACCAATATAGTAGACAAGTCGACTTAATTTGTAATTGCCATAATTTTATTTGAAACTTAAAAATCCTAGTTGCAACATAGTTGCAAATGTCGTGTAGATGAAAACTTTTGGTTTAAAAAATGGGGTTTTACTAATCTATTACCCCTAAGCCATTTTGGTCAACATAATGGGCAAGCCTACCATTTGCAATAGAACACCTTGAAGTGTTGCCAACAACTACCACATTTGAAATCAAGGAAAAGGTTGGGTGACAAATTTTGGAAAAAAAAATTACTATCACCATTGGACAATTGTTAAAGTTGGCACCAAATTTGAACATTTATTTCAATGTAGCCATTAATCAACAAATTGTCTAGGGTGAAGGTAGTGAGGTGCAAGATGTTGTCATTGTGGCTATAGCATGTGTAGACCATTAAATGACAATATTTGAGGTACATATTGCGGGAAAGAACATGGTGGATGACATTTTATTGGATGGAGGCTCTAGAATGCCATAATGAATGGGCTAAGGTGGTTCAACTAGGACTACTCCCTCCCCAACTAACTCCATTCAACTTGAGGATGGTTGATTTTTCGTACAACAAACCATTAAGGATAATACCCAACATATAAATTAGAATTCATGGTATACCATACATCATTACCTTCACATTCATGGATAATAAAAATGATAGATCCCACCTATTACATGTTGTTGGGACGCCCATGGCTAAAAGACGCAAAGGTAATTCATAACTAAGGCACCAATCCTGTAACATTGCAAGTAACGGTATTGTCAAGACAATTTCAATGTCCAAGTACTTGAATGGTAACATTAAAAAACCACATGCAATAGTCAATCACAATTTTTAAAAAGAGGTGATCAACAAAGAGAAAGCAATTTTGTTGGCATATGAACCAAACCTATTTTCTATTGGATTGATATCACTCCCTAATCCAACAGTAATTAAACCACATTTTGTTTAAACACAAACCAAACATAGTACATGTAGATGAAACGCCTACAACAAATAAAGTTAAGACACTCCAAATTGTTGGGTGGACATTACCTTTAGAACAACATGTTAGAAAAATAAACATGGGGATGGTAAATGAACCCAAGTACCTCAAATTAAATGCTGACCTAAAGCAAATAATAGTTGTTATAGTAGAGAATATGTTGAAGGAATTCACGAATGTGTTTGCATGAAGCTACAAGGAATTTTACTTCATATTGTTGAACACAACATTGAAGTTGACACAACTATTCCCCTAGTTCATCAAACGTGCTATTGTATGAACCCTTCTTATGATGCGGTAATCAAACAAAACCTTGACAAATTGTTGACAATTGGATTCATAAAGTTGATAAAAAAAATCACATGATTATACCCTATTGTGGTGGTGCCTAAGAAAAATGGCAAATTGTGGATTTGTATTGAATTTCAAAAGTTAAATGTCACAACCAAGAAGGATATGTACCCATTACTATTCACAAATGAAGTATTGGATAAGGTTGCAGGACATGAAGTCTATTCATTTTCGGATGGATTTTTGGGCTACCACCAAATTCAAATAACTTTTGATGACTATTAAAAAATGGCCTTCATTATGGATTAAGGGGCCTTTGTGTGGGTGGTGATGCCCTCCATACTCAAGAATGCACCCCCTACCTACCAACAAGCGGTGAGTAGGGCATTCAAGGAGTACTTGGACAATTTCATGAAATTTTTCTTGGATGATTTTACCATCTTTAATGACTTGGCCACCCATTTGCCCAAATTATGACAATGTTTCAAGAAGTGTCGAGAATATGGCATTAGCTTGAACTAGGACAAGTGTAACTTCATGGTTTTTAAAAAAAATGATATTTGGGTTCATCGTTTCCAAGGGAACTATGGGACTAGATAAGAAGGTAGAGGTATTAATAAAGATGTCCATCCCATGGAACCCTCATGATATACAAGTTTTCAATGGGTTGGTTCAGTTCTACCAATGTTTTGTAAAAAAATTTGTCCTCATTATGGCTTCAATCATAAAGGTAATGCACAAGTAAGAAGAGATCATATGGACATGAGAGTGTCAAGAGGCATGGGAGACTATCAAATGTAAGTATGTTGAAGTCCCCATTCCAATTGCCCTTAATTGGGACATAGAATTTCATGTCCATATTGATGTTTTTAACCTAGTGATAAGCGCAATGTGGGCCCAAAACTTGGACGGTAGATATGACTAACCCATCACTTATGTGTTTTGATTGTTGAGTACAACAAAGCGAAACTATATGAAAATGGAACAAGAAGTGTTGACAATGGTCTACACCTTTCACAAATTCAAGCACTACCTTATAGGTAATAAATTCATTTTTTTGTGGATCACATTGCACTGACCTACATGGTCAACAACCCACAACTTTTAAGATGAATAGCTACGTGGTTATTACTATTTTTGGAATATGATTTTACCATCATGTACAAACCAAACAAGACACATTCAAAAGCCAATGCATTGTTTCATCCGCCAAATACTTCAAAATCATTAGGAGTGCCAGACTAGATGATAGATGCACCTTTGTTTGTGATGCAACCGAATTGGTTAATTAAAGTTTAAAATTATTTTATACAAGTGCCTTCCATGACAGATACCCTTTGGAATATTAAAAAAAAGTTGCATTAAAGGCATTGTGCTTCACAATAATGGATAGTAATATGGACTACGTTGAACAAGACATGGTGATGTAGTGTTAACTTAACCTGAAACAATCCATTATAGTCCTCACATAACTGCATAATCCCAAATGGTGGTCATTTTTCTTCAGACATTACTATAAATAAAATATTCGATGTCCATTATTGGTGGCCTACCATTCACAAGGACACTTTACATTTCTACAAATCCTGTGATGAATGCCAAAAGACAAAAAACTTGACCTTTAGTAGTATGGCCAAATTGGTAATAACACTACCATTAAACCCTTTCATGAAATGGGGGTTGGATTTTGTGGGGCCAAACCAATGGGATGTTGCATTAGTAACAAATATATTTTGGTTGTCGTGGACTACACAACCAAATGGGTGGAAGCAATAATTTTTTGAACCAATACAATGATAGTTATTGCCAAGTTCTTGTATGAATGCATTCTAACTAGATCTTGATGCCTTTTGACATTAGTGATGGATCAAGGAATCCACTTCATCAACAACACTATTTCGTACTTGGTAATGATTTTTTATTTTGTCACACCACATTCACAACATATTGCCCTTAAGACAATGGACAAGTGGAATCAACAAATAAGAACATGCATTTAGTTAGTTATAGGTTAAATTATCAATTTAAACTTTTTTTAACCTAGTGGTTGGGATCAAGTTTGAAACAAAACATTGTTAAAATTTATTTGTTGGATCATCTAATGAGATGAAACATCATTAATATTTATTGTTGCATCATGTGTTGACCCCTAAATGAAATTTTCTTTTTAATTTTCCAACTTTCAAATGGTCAATTTTTAATTAAGAACTTTTCAAATGTCTAAAATTAATTAAATATGTTATTAAGGTGATGGGTGCGATGTTAACCAAATTGGTTAACGAAAAGCATAATGATTGGGATGAGCATTTGGGAATAATCCTGTATGTGTATTGCACTACTTTCAAGGTTAGTACAAGTCATGCACCCTTTCAAATGTTCTTTAGTTTCCACCCAATCATGCCAATGGAATATTTCATACCTATTGTCACCTAGGATGATAATACCACCAAGGATGTTGTTGGGGTTTTAATAAGTCACATTTCTAAGCTTGAAAAACTTGAAAAATTATGATTGGAAGTTGCTGACAAGGGTGCAAACAATGGAAGAGAACTTTGTGGTCTTAGAACCACCACTATCCCAAGTCATTTAAATTCAAAGACTATGTTTTGTGGTTCCCAAAGGGGCAAAAGGAACATGCATGTAAATACAAAAAAACATTGGTTTAACCCCTACCTTGTGCAATATTGCCTTCCAAACAACATGGTGCTATTAGTTAATGTGGATAATTTCAATCCAAACCCACTCCTAATTAATGCTAACAAACTCAAACCCTATTATCCCTATGACAATAATACAAGTGGAGTGGTATTAAAATTCAAAGGTTGGAAGAAATAGGGGATGGTAAACTTAGATGAATCCTCAACATATTTTGAGGAATAATGTTTTGAAAAAGAAGGCAAAGAGGCCACCCCTACAAAGTTTGATGAAATGGATGAAAATAACCAAGAAGGTGCAGAATTAGGGGCTAAAATGTCAATTATTCCTCCATTAAAAAATTTGGACACAAAATGCAAGGGAAATCAAGATGTACATGAAACAACATAAGGATCTAGTGGGAAAATCAATGAGCCATAACCCTCAAGGACTAGGTAACCATGAGTAGTGTAGATTTAACTTTGGCCCTAAGTTATTTGGGACCTAGAAGGTAAAGTAGACCCAAACCTAGAAGATGGGGGAACATTGGATAATCAAGCCAAATTAGGGGGCTAGTTGCAAAAGATTTAATTTTTTTTTGCAACCAATGGGAAAAGGAGCAATGGAAAGTGGGAATGGGGATGATAAATCCCAATATGTCATCCAGAGGGGGGATGACGTTGGTGACAATTGTAGGCCACCCCTGATTTTTTACAATAGTCCTAAAAATGGGGTATAAAAAACAATCATGAGGTTTGACACAAAAAGGTACCCCTTTGACATTGAAATGTCACCATGTTTCAGGGGAAACAATGCCATAGCCACCCCCACATGGGAAAGAGAAAAAATGAATCTTTTCATTTCAAACAAAATATGGAAGAGGCCTTTTGTTTTCTTCACTTTTGAATTTGAGTTCCAAGTTTCAGAGAAAGAAGGAAAACATTTGAGGGGGAAAGATTTTTTTAAGGAAAAGGGAGGAGGTTATGAAAAAGATCAAGAAAGGTTGGGAAAGAAAGTGGGAGAAAAAATGTTTAGGTAGTGTTGCTAGAACCATGGAAAGAGCAAATGGAATAGGGAGAAAACAATATTAATAGAAGGTAGATCGAGTTTTTGTGGTTGAGGGTAATTATAGACACAAAAAAGGAAAAAAATAACAAGGAAGTGAGGAGGAGAATAGAAATAGAAGAAATATAGCGGAGGGGAAAAAAGAAGATGAAGAAAGATGTAGAAACAATGAAGAAAATGGCCATGAAAGAAGAAGAGGGGAAGGTAGAGAGGAATTTTTCAACATGAAGGAAGACACCATAGTTGTTTTGCTTTGGAAATTTAACTAGCTAGCTTGGGTGGCATTGATGCGTAGGATGTTGGGAGGAGAGTAGCCAAAAACACAACTAGAGCAAAAAGGTAGGAGGGAGAAAGAGAAGGAAAAGGGGAAGAAGAAGATGGTTACAAAACCTATACAAAGTGCTCCATGCTCCAAGGATGACCCCCATGTGGAAAATAAAGAAGTGGTTCGAGATGGAAAACGACCTTGGGTGGGCCATGCCGATAAGGCTAAATAAGTTATGGAAATAACATTGGGGGCCAATTAGGTCAAATTTAATTTTTGAATTTTTATTGGGAATGAAGATAGTAGATGATGAGAATATCAAGTCCAAAGTCTAGGGAAGGAGTGTGGATATTACAAAGGAAGTAATTTCCAAAAGCTTTTGTTTACTTAAATAGGGTCCTTATACCATATGGTTAGACCTCACTCAATTAAACGTGATACATTTATGTATAGGAACTTGGTGGAGGAGATGACCAAACCCAACAAGGATGGCTAGTTTGTCACAAAGATGAAGGGATGGTACCCCAAGAAAGTAGGGGTGATTATGTAGACAATATAGTTGAAAAACCATCAAACCTATTATAGCAAGACCATGGCCTTACTAATAGCCCAAGTTGAGGTGGGACAATACGTTAATTGGTTTGGAGTAGTCTACTAGTGCTAAAAGTTGAATATGGAAAGGTGGTTGCTTGACGGCAAAAGTCCAACCACCTTAAAGATTGTTCAGGTGGTGGATTTTCTATTGTAGCCTTGGTTCCCACAGGAAGGACATAACCAACTAGGCTAGTACATAAACATGAACGTGATGACAATGAATAAACCTTTGACGTACCACCTGCCCTTGCATCACAAACTTAACATCTCATGATTCAGAAATGGAAATTGTGCAATATTCATTCATATATAATTTGTACATTTTACATATTAATATCATGCCTTGAAATCACTATGGAAACATGGATTTATAAGAAGATGCAAAATTCATGTGACATTCGTTCATTCATAGATTTTTACTTCATCTATCAACACATTTATCCATGTGTCAAATGTGTTTTCAATGCATGATATTTGTGTGTAAAATGTACGAACTTATGAATGAACAAACTTGGCATGAATTTCATTATTAAATTGTCATATGTTAAATTTGTGATGTGATATTCCCCAACCCATTGCTTTCATGGTTAATAGGGAAAAAATGGTATAGGTAAATGTAAAGTTCCAATCTCTTCATGTCCTTATACATGGCATGAAAGTAGTTAAGTATGAAAAATCCAATGTTGTGTCCCCTACAGTTAAACGACCACCTATAGAGGAGGAAGTTAAAAAGAAAGCAAAGAGAGATGAAGGGGCACATATGATCCCCAAGGATGAGTAGAATCATACTTTCATTAGGGTGTTTAGATAAGAAGAGATGATAGGACCTTCCAACTCATTAGGGAGGAATTTGTTGTTCAAGCTATTAGACAAGCCAAGACCTCCCCTCAAGTGCCTACAATCCAATTTAATGACCTAGACAATGATTCAAATGAAGCATCACACCTAACCAAGTAGGGTGGCAATAGCACAATTAATCAAATGAAGTTGTGATGATAGGAGGTAGGAACTTCCAAAGAGGGAAATTAGTCTACCCAGACAAAAGACTACAAACTCCTATTTGAAGAGTTTATAAGAGAGGCAAAATATGAGGGAGGGATAAAGGGGAGTCTACCTTCTCACCCCCCGCCCCCCCCCACATGAAGAGCCTACCATCATCATGCCCATGGAGGACACCTTGGAAGAGGAGGTCTTAGCTTCAAAACCCACTACATTTGTTAAGAAATGTCAAGGCCATTCACACCAATAAATGGAGGGGACAATAATGAATTAGGAATGACCTCCATCTTCCATACACACACCTAACCAACAAATGGTGAAGGTAGGCAAAGGTTCATATTCCTCAGTGAAACACATGACCCCAAGAGGTAGAAGGTGTTAAAAGAGATTTGTTACCTTTTTGCAAGAATTGGGACATCAGTCAATCCACATTATGTTAGTGGAAAGGACGAAGGCCTCGATTGTTTAGGATCAAGTGGATATGCCACATTCCAAATTTGGGGGTAACACGAAGAGTGCCATGGTTCTGGCAAAGGCCATGGATGGTTTGAAAAACTTTATATGTCAAGCGAAATGGAATGCCATAACACTAAAGATAATAGTGGGGCAAATTGAATCCTTGGAAAGGGAGAAGGTAGTGCTAGTGGTAAGAAGGTAGCAACATGTTGAACATGTGGCCTAATTGCACTTGGAAAGAATTGCAAACATAGGAAAATGCCTCAACAAAGAAAATGAAAATGTCGAAGAGCTCAACTGTCCATTGGGGGAAGCAGTAGATGCTAGCGCCTTGTTGGATTGCCGGTAATATGAAATGAAGTTGTTGAAAGCCAAGGTGAAGTATTTAGAAGGAGATGGTTGTTACCAACAAGAGATAATTGACGTTTAGATTGAGGAAAACCTTTGCCTAAATTACAAGATTGTTGCATTTGAAGAACATGTTAAACAAAAGAAAGGTGACAAGGACACCTGCATCGAATGCCTTAATGAACTCAATGAAAAGGTAATTACCTTTACGAGCCAAAAGGGTAAGGTAGTTGCGGAGGAGAAAAAACACAAAACCAAGGCTATCTACATCAGGAGTTAGGGCAATCAAAGTAGATTGTGGCCATATTGAGGATAAAGGTTAGCTACCCAAAAAAATGGTGTTGGAAAATCTATAAATTCAGGTGGCTAGGTGGAATAAAAAAGCAATGAAGGTGGCAATAGCAAATTCAAGATTGACCCACTACTATGTCCTTTTCAAAGAACATGTCATGCTCAATTTGGAAGTTTTGGCATGGAGACAAAAGATGAGTATGAGGAAGGCTAGGTGGAATGAGTTGAAAGAAAAATTAAATGATTTGTTAGAAGTAGCTCCCTTACCTTCCTTGGTAGATGAAACCTCCTATCGTCAATAGCTTGCGGCTTATCACCAAGCCTTCCCCAATTTTCAACATGACGACTTGCCCTTCCTTATTTCAAACAATTTTGATGACAATAGTGCTAATGTTAGCCTTAGGGAGGAGGTTACCTTCTAGACCCCTACAACAATATTGAGCCCATGGGGTGAATTCATTACCCTTAAAAGTCCAAACATACCATTTCACCTTTTGGGATAGTAGGGGGTAGTGCATTTTTAAATTCAAGGACTACATAGGCTAGATTACAAGGACGTAATTTAAGGTAGAAGGGGGATAATGTTAAGGGTATAAGTTTTCTAGTGTAACTACCTTAATGGGCATCCTAGTAATTAATTAATCACTAGTGGTAGATACTTTTTATCGTCTCTTAGTTTACTAGGAGATGAAGCTACTTGGGTTTGTTAATTTCCTATGGATGAGGAATTGGGTTTTGGTTCACCTAGTCAACTAGGAGACTTTGGGGAAATATTAGGATAAGGGCTTATTTTCTAAAGGAAAAAGACCATATGTGGATGAATTAGAAGGAGAACTTAGGAGGAAGAGGATCATTCTCAAGGTAGCATGGTAGGAGGAAAGATGGAAATATTGGGAGAGTTGGTAGGAGACTTATGATGTACTTCATTATATAAAGAATATATGGAGTGAGGGTTGTGGACTTTGAGGATGTGTTTCTATACTAAAAAAAAAATTCCTTGATTTTTTGGATGCATGAATGTAATTTCAACTTTCCATAGAATACTATAGTTTTTTTTGTTTTTTTGTAGTACCTTCTACTTAGTTTCATTTACATTGGCTTTTTGAAATTTTAAAAACATGATGGTAGTGACATCAAAAGGTAGTTAGGGTTGCAACATAAGGTAGTTGTTGGTGTAATAACCTTAGTGTAAAAATCAATATTCAATAACTAAAGCCAATGGCCAATAGCCAATAACCATAACCAATGGCAAATAACCAATAACCAATAACTAGTGGCCATACTTAATTGCCAATAGCTAATATGTTAACAAATAGGAGATCTACTCAAGTGCAAACATAAATCTTTATTGAAAGGAAAGTACAACATAATGCTCACAACATAAAACACAACATCAAGAACTCTCCAAGGTTCTTGTCACAAGAAATACACAAACTTGTGTAATGAAGAAAAAAAGAAACAAACCATCAACACCAAGGTATTTAACTACAAGACCAAACCACAAA
>Ga0116229_10004800_pt1 | contig 22145 bp, 20 predicted proteins | sample S1TSphgellanicum_3_FD_87313 | JGI IMG/M metagenome (GOLD analysis project Ga0116229, IMG submission 87313) | Host-associated microbial communities from peat moss isolated from Minnesota, USA - S1T2_Fc - Sphagnum magellanicum MG | ecosystem: Host-associated > Plants > Peat moss > Unclassified...
CAATAAATAATTATATTATAATAATATTAATTATTTTTTAATTCTTAAAACTAGTTTAACAACATATTTTTATAAAACAAAAAAAAATAATTTTTAAAAAATACACAAAAAAAAAAAAAAAAAAAAAAAAAAAAAAAAAATTAAAATTATTTTATTATAAAACATATTTAAAAAACTAGAATTTTTTTGGAAAAGAAAATAAATAACTAAATAAATAACTAAACGCATAAAAAAAATTTAAAAATGAAGATAGACAAAATAAGAATAGAAAAAACATGAAACAAACATAAACAAAAAAAGTAAAAACACAAAAACTATAAAAAATAAATGAAATTGTTTATTGTTTATAAATTTACGTCCGTTTGGGACCAGAAAGTCCATTAGACGAAAGGTAGATCATGAGAAACAAGGAAAAGGAAATACAGTAAAATCATTTTGAGAGAAAAAAATTACAAAAAAGAAGAAACCAAATAAAGAGTAGAAATTTTTTTTAAAAAAAACTTATAATAATGAAGAAAAACCCTACTTGAAAAAAAATGAGGTGTGTCTTTTTTCTCCAAACTTTAAACTTGCATCCAAATAAACAAAAATACAAAAGTGAAAAAGAAACACTATATTTTTATTATACAAAATAAAAATAAAAACAGAAAACACATAAAATATAAAATAAAAAAGATAATTTTTTTTTAAAAAAACTAAAAAACCTGAACCAAACATTGTTGAAATAACACACCAGTACCAGGCTGATATGAAAACCTTTAACATATGTAAACCTCTTAAGGTACCCTCCCTCTTAGACCAGGTTAAAAATGGTGTCAAACAAGTTGTAGAAAGTTAAAATTTCATGCAGCCAATGAGGAGGCTCAATATGCACTCAGGAGGCCCCCCCCTTTACTTTCTTTTGGGTGGGGGAGGCAGGTGGTTTTGAGATATTTGGGGGAATTTTTTTGTTCCCATTGTGTTTTCATTTTTAGTAAAGGACGTGGGGATGTTAAGCATCATTTCACATCCATCTGTCTCATCATCCATCTGGACGGATGCAGCTATGTCATCCCCATTATTTAAAATAGAAGCATAGGGGCTTTCACGTGATTTGCCTGCTGCTGCGTTGTTGGAAGAATGGGTCACCTGCATACCATTTAGAACGTGTCTAAGAGCAACTGGGAGTGTCTTAAAACAGACATTACATAAAGTAAAGGACGTCGGGATGTGAAGCATCATTTCATCCATCTGTTCCGTCGTCCATTCGTCCATTCATCCGTCCATCCATCCGTCCGGTCATGGTCTGTTTACTCCAACCGAAAATGGCTGACTCTGCCTGCAGGGCCTGTCACGTGTAGCATTTCGAGCACTTGCCTTTCCTGTTCTTCCTTTCTCCTCTCAATCAGGAAAAGTTTATGAAAAAAAACAAGAAAAAAAGAAAACATGTTTATGATGGAAAAATAGAAAAAATACATATTACCTTTTTCTTTAAAAAACCCTATAGCCTACCCTACCTAGACAATATAACTGGTGGTTTGCAAGGTGAGTATTTGAAAACTGACCTTTATGCATAATTTATTATTTTTTTAAAAACCCAAGTAAATTGATAACCATGGGTATTACTTTGACAATGAAATTGTTAACTCATGAGTCTAAATTTTTCAAAAAGATTGACACCTTATGTGATCCAAATTTTTAAATAGTAATATTATTTACTATTTTTTCCCTCAAAATCACTTCTTTTTCAATTTTTCAATTTTTAATTTCACTTTTCTGCGAAATTTTTCCAATAAATAAAAGGGCTGGGGTTGACCATTCAGGCTCACCTGGTGTTTAGTTGAGACCCAATTGCACTTGCTGCTGATTTTGTCATTCTGAAACTACATCCCTACTCTTAATGTCAAGAAAGGGGTCCTCTATGGCCGGCCTACAAATTTCTCATGGGGCTTGACTCCTTACTTTTAATGTTAAGGATTAGGTCCTCTGTGGCAGATTCTGCCACTTAAGCCCTTGATGCCATTATTTTGACCAGAGAAATTTTGCTGAAACTTTCTCTGTCATGGTCTGTTTACTCCGAGGAGGAAAAGAAAGAGTGGAATACATACGCTTTCATCAACGAAATCGATTCGCTGAATGTGAAACCGGTTCTAATAAGGTAAAGCTTCCAAAAGTTGGATCCAATGCGATAGTCCCTGTCCCTGTGAGGGCAGGGCGCAACAAAAGACAGGGTTAACCAATGGCTGAATATGGATATATTTTGGAGCCAGCAAAGTGAGTATGTACGTATGCACATTGTCTTTTGGGAAGTTGTCGAAGGATCGCAAATGTGGTAGGTGGTGAATTTAGGGTTAGGGTTTGGGGAAGCAAACAAGAAGAAACAGAAGTTGGAGGTAGTGTTTAGGGTTTGGGCTTTGCCCAGAGATGCATTGATTTTGAAGAATCTTTTATTGTTATTCTCAATGTTGGGGTATGTTTGTCATCTTCGGTCTATTCCCATGGTCAGCTATATGTTGCTATCTCATGGGTCACAAGCAATGCAAACATCAAGATTTTCAACGGCCAAATGGATACATGGGGAATGTTGTATATAAAGAGGTTTTGGAAATGTAGTTTGTAATTGTAATTTTGTAACATGTATCATCAAATACACACACACATGTGCATTAGGCTTGCAATTTGCCAAAAGCTAAAAAACTAATTTAAAAAAACTAAAAATTGTTGAAAAAAACTTGAGAAACAAGAGAAGAAATCTTTTTAAAACAACACAAGAAATTTCAAATTAAAAAATAAGAAGACAAGTTATTAATAAATAAATAAAATGAAACAAAGTTGTAACAAAAAAGAAAAAAACAAAACAAATACATATTTAAAAAGGGAAAAAACTAGAAAAAAATAAAAATAGAAAAACACTTTAACAATTAAAAACTTTTTTTAAACACTTAAACATGAAACAAAAAAGGGAAATACAGTAAAATAATCTTAAAAGAAAATTTAAAAATAGATGACAAAAAAAAAGAAATAAAACAGAGAGCAAAAGAAAGAGAAAAAAAACCATACTTGAAAAAAAAAAAAAAGGTTTGTCTTCTTTTTCCAAACTTCAAACTTGCATCTTTCTTTCTTTCTTTCTTTTAATTTAACGTCAATATCTAGACCAGAAAGATCCATTTGATAACTATTACCTAATTGGTTTGAGCAAAACACTCCTGTTATCTAGGCAAGAAACTAAGTACAAAGCTATCGCTTTCTGATTAATCGAATGCATCAATTCAGGCAGTAAGCTACACGATGTCAATTATTTCCCTAGCTGTTGACCAAACTTGCACCGAATGTCATGGTGAGTTGGGCACACTAACAACAGGTGGTCTTCATCTTCAACAGCTCTTAGGGGACATAGGCGACAAACCCTATCTCTCCTCGGTACACTTTCAGGCTTTGCATGCTTGTCACACTCTACCTCCAAACGATGATTTGAACATTTGAACCTTGACAAAGATTGCCTAAGCTGAACATTTGTGATCACTTGCAAATAACTCTGATGTGCATATGAGTACCCAGATTCTGTTATACAGCTCGTGTTCATCAGCCGGTATGTACGTAATCTGCTACTTCTGGCTCTGGCTTATTCACCATAAATGGATTCTAGATAAGAAGCATGTGCACTTGCTACAACACACTTGACATTAGTATAGAGAACCCCAACCCCTTGGTCGTCAAGCCATAACTGCACGTTCTGGAGCCAACACTGTTGGTTATCATTGCGCACACTGAGCATCTGGAGCTGGGTCTAATAGGCACAGTACAATAGACGATCTGGTGTGGACTCCTGTAGTCTATCATAATACTTGAGAGTTTGTTACCACTAGAAATACTCCAATGGATACCTTCCAAACTCCCCCAACACAACAAAAGTGCTTGTTGTTAAATTGACCCTTTAATATTCCTCTCAGGAACATTCTATGTACTTATTCTGCTTGTTGCAACCCTTTAGCCCCTGTACAACCTATCCACACCTCGCATGCATAGCTTAGTACTGGGCGTACCACTAAGTCAAACAACTGGCACACTATTTCTAGATCTGTTATGCTCAAATCATTGCATCTGCGACATAATGCAAACAATGCCTTCTTCCCAGCGGCAGTCAGTTTGTCTATGCCTACTGCCATGTCTCTTGTACTATGTAATTTTAAGCCCAGGTATCTGAATGATTGAACCCGTTCAATGGTTGTCCCTCTGTATGTGAACTCTGGCGTTGCACTATGGCATTTTTCAAACACCACCACCTTGGTCTTGCTCACAGTGATGACCAATTATCGTTCAACACAAAACTCAGACATAACATCTATTTGTTTCTGCAACCCTTGTGGGGTTTCTGACATCAATGCCAAATCATCTGCATACAACAATAATTTGACTACTATGTCTGCCAGCTGTGGCGGGTTGTCACCATCAAGTGCATCTAGATGCTTCTCAAGTCCATCAAGGTAAAGTCCAAAAAGCAATGAGCTCAGTGAATAGCCTTGTTTGACCCCAATGCCACATGAAATTTGGGTTGATAGCCCTTCTGTTGGATGCATAACTCTGATGTTGTCCTGGTTGTACATGTTTTGTAGGCACTGCATGAAGCGACCCACAATTCCCATATTAACCAACACTTGCCATAGCAAATCACGAGGCACTGTATCAAACGCTTTGCGAAAGTCCACAAAACAATAATACACCTTTTTGCATTTGTGAGTGCTCTGTTCAATGAGCGTTCGCAAAATGTACAAATTATCCGTGGTGCGGAAGTCTTTCTTAAAACCAGCCTGTCCCCTGGCACGTAAGCCCCTCTCTTCTGCCCAGCTACTCAACCGTGCCTCTAGAATCATGGCAAACACCTTAGCTAGTACAGGACCCACTGTGATTCCCCTGTAGTTCTCAAATTGCAAGGCATCACCACCTTTGTGCAATGCATGAATGACTCCAATAGACAAACTTGCTGAATAACCTTGTTGTAACAACTTGTTGAACACAATCTGCAGTGGTACATGCAACATATCGCCAGCATCTAGCAAAAACTCTGCTTTCATGCCATTTAAGCCAGCAAACTTGTTACGTTTGAGTCTCTTCATCACTTGCGCAATCTCATCTAAGGTTATGTCACAATTTAGTGTGTTGCAATCATCACTTGCAAAAGGGTGTGACATGCTCGAGACCACCTGATTTGTAGAGTTGCCCTGTCCCCCAGCTGTATTACTTGGGCATTGTCCTTCCAACAACTTCTGGAAGCCACCAACCAAGTCTGCTTTGCTAATAGCCACAAATCGCTCCTTGCTCTTCGAGTACTGCCTCCAAAAGCTGGCTGGATCTGTCTTTGTTAGTGCACACAACTATCGGCCTTGCAGCTTCTTGTACGTGCGTTTCTTATAACACAGTAGCTGTTTAAGTTACTTCTTCCATTCACGTGCTAGATGGTTGTCAAGATGAAGCTTTGCATATGCAAATACTTCCTTGTGCTTGCTGTGACATTCAGTATCAAACCATGATTGATGACGATGTTGTGTTAAACTGGTGCGTGCTACAGGGTAGCCGTGCACAGTCGCAGCGACATTACAAATGCAGTCATCCAACAATTGCACGGTCATGTCAGCATTGTCTATGTCACTCATCTGTGCTATGCATTGGGCAATATGTTACTGCAAGTGCTAATAATATTGTGTGCATTTGTTAGCATCATGTTTAAAACGATGAATGTCTACAAGTGATTCTGAAGTTGCTGATGCCACATGTTGCTAAGGTAACTGCAAGTTGAGTGAAAATGGCCTATGGTTGGAATCACACCCTTTTCCACAAAATAGAGGGCATTTATGTACAACAAATGATGTGGCACAATCAAACAGAGCAGGTGATGTGACCATCTAATCCACAAGGCTGGAGCCGCCATTGGTAAAGCAAGTGCACTCCCCTGATTCATCGCCTGCAATCCTGCCATTGAGAATGAGCAATCCCAAGGAGCGGCAAAGGTCTAAAAACTCATTGTGCCAGCCTTTCAACCCCCCCTTGTCTGAGTTATGTCGCTCAGGCAAAGCCTTCGGGAAGTCATTCCCCAATGGTAGCATGTCAGGCATGTGGTCGACAAAATAACGACAATCAACATAGTCGTCAGCTGCACTGGTCCTTGCATTGAAATCACTAGTCAGTAAAATACTGCCCCCAAGATCCTGAATCATGCCGACCTTTACAGCAATGTTATCAAACAAGCCTTCATTAGCATATGGGGACCCTTTGGGTGGATCATACATTACAGCCAAAAACAACGGTGCAGCCCCCGAGCGCTTGAACTGCAGCCACAACCTGGTGCCAGTTGTGCTCTATTTCCATAGGGATACATAGTCCGACCATGAGTCATTCATAAATATTGCAACACCACCACTATGTTTCATTGTTGCTCTAATTGAGTTCATGTCAAATACAGGGCGTGGATTGTGTAAACATTGAAAACCAGGCATATGCAATGGTGTTTCATCAGGGAACAATTGTGTTTCAATCAGTGCAACAACATCTGAGTCATCAAACAGTCTCTTTATATGTGAACTGGTACTTAGTTTCGTGTTTGTCCCCCCATGGATGTTCCACAGGGAGACTCGTAACGCTCTCTAGTCCCAACACCCTTAGTGCTGGGCTGTGACTTTGGTGTCATTGATGTAAAGGTCTGCGCCACACCAGTAAGCTTTCTTCTTTTCCGCTTTGGCCTTCTCAAATAGATGCCATGATGCCCTCTTTTGCTCTTGTTGTCGTTTGGTCAAATCCTCTTCCAAGCCCCAGCGGGTACTTTTCAGGGTTACACGATTTTGACAGACAACTTTTCTGTCCTCAAATGTAGCAAAAGTAACAAGTACAACTCGTGTGCGTACAGTCCCAAGCTTGGTCTCAGCTCTCCTGTTGAGGGGCTGACGCACTGCTGCCACAACCTTGATGGTTAGCTTCATCTGTCCTTATAGAACCTGATTATTGACTTTATCTAGCAGTTGTTGTGTTGTCTCGCCTTCTGTTTTGTCAAATCATATGATACGTGCGTTGCAAGCGTGTGTGGAGCGTTCCCTAGCCTCACCTTGGCTGACAAAGTTGTCCATCTGTTTGCCCATCTTCTTCACAACATCCACCCACTTTCCCCTTGACTCCTCCACCACCTCCTTAACAAGTTGTTTTGTAACCTCATTGTCATGACTGGCAGTAAGGGCATCTAATCAAACAAAAATACAAAATTTTTTTTTCTAATTATTTTTATTATAAAACATATTAGAAAAAATAAATTTTTTTGAAAAAGAAAATAGAAAAAAAATGCATAAAAATAGAAAGAAAATGAAGATAGACAAAATAAAAATTAAAAAAATAAAAACCTGAAACAAACATAAACAAAAAAAAGTAAAAACACAAAAACTATAAAAAAGGAATGGAAATAAATGAAACAAGGAAAGGGAAATATAATAAAATAATTTTAAGAGAAAAAAATTACAAAAAAGAAGAAACCGAATAAGGAGTAGAAAATAAGAAAAAATAAAACTTATAATAATGAAAAAAAACCCTACTTGAAAAAGAATGAGGTGTGTCTTCAATCTCAAAACTTCAAACTTGCATCCAAATAAACAAAAATACAAAAGTGAAAAAGAAACACATAAAAATATGAAAATAAAATAACTAAGCACCCTTTCATATTACAGGTAATTGTGATGATTTTGTTAATAAAAGAAAAACTCATTGTTTGGTTCTTTTCTCCCACAAAAAACAGGGAATTTGTGAAAGAATATTCTTTTTCCAGAACTTTTTTTCCCACCACAAAATGACGAAAATTCGCCACAAATTTTTTTTAATAAATAAAATCACTGCCCCACACAAAAGATCCTTTAATAAATAAAAATAAAATAAATAAATAAATAAAGAATCCTTTTAATCAATTGAAATGGAAGAGGTGTTTTGTCAATTGAAAGGAACCTTACACATGCGGAAGGTGCTTTTGCCACGTGTCATGGGAAGGTGGATTGAAATGTTGTATTTACCATAAGCCCTAAGGGGGAGGACATTCTGCACAGCTACTCAACATTCTAAATATGAAAAGGCTTTTTAACCGTGCATAATGCACAGCTACTGAAGATTCTAAAAATCTGAAAAGGCTTTTAACCGTGAGTAACCGCACAGCTACTCAACATTCTACATCCGAAAACTTCCTCCTACTCGTCTCAGCAAGAGGAACTTTCACGGTTATATAAGGTGCCCCTCCGAGTACACTGTGAAAATAATGACCGTAATGCACTTTTTATGGGTAGATTGAAATGTTATGTGACAAGACATTAAAAAAAAAAACCGTTATATTCCGGACACATAAGAACATTCATGTGCGGAATAAAACCCTACATCAAAATGAAATGTTATGTTATATGACGAAATGTTATGTGACAAGAAATTTAAAATGCCTTATATTCTGGACACATAAGAACATTCATGTGCGGAATAAAACCCTAGATCAAAATGCAATGTTATGTTATATGACGAAATGTTATGTGTCAAGACATTAAAAAAAAAACATTATATTCCGGATACATAAGAACATTCATGTGCGGAATAAAACCCTAGATCAAAATGAAATGTTAGGTTATATGACAAAATGTTATGTGACAAGACATTAAAAAAAAACCCTTATATTCCGGACACATAAGAACATTCATGTGCGGAATAAAACCCTAGATCAAAATGAAATGTTATGTTATATGACGAAATGTTATGTGACAAGACATTAAAAAAAAACCGTTATACTCCGGACACATAAGAACATTCATGTACGGAATAAAACCCTAGATCAAAATGAAATGTTATGTTATATGACGAAATGTTATGTGACAAGACATTAAAAAAAACCGTTATATTCCGGACACATAAGGAGCATTCATGTGCGGAACAAAACCCTAGAAGGAGTAAGAAAAAAATTGTAAAATAGTCCTTTTTTTTTCAAAAACAAGTTATCAAATTTTGTCATATTTTTCTTTTTTTGGGGAGCGTGTATCCCCCACAAGTTTGTCTATTGGCCTAATGAAAAAAAATTCATTAATTTCTTTTTTGAAAAATATTTTTTAATTTCTTTTGTTTCTTGGTTTTTTTAATTCACAAAAAGGGGATTTTTTTTTCTGAGAATTTAATTTAATAAAACTACATTTTTTCAAGTTTTTTTCTTTTTTAAAAAATAATTTCCTTTTTAACCTTTTTATTTATCAACTTTTAAATTTGGAAAAGGGGCTAATTTTGTTTGTTGAACAAACACATGGTACATTTTTTGTAATGCAAAAAGCAATCAAGTTTTTTCCAAATTTTTCATATAATAATGAAAATTTGCCACAAAAATTAACTTGAGGCTACATTATATGGGCAACAATGTTTGGGATGTTATTACCCAAATAAATTGAACTCTATGCTACTACATATTATTAGTGATGATCAACTATATATATATTATTTTATTTCTTATGGTTTTCAATAATTCATCATTATTAATGTCAATTTCATATTTAATTTAAATTAATACACATTTCATGGACATGAAAAGAAGCATGTTAATTTGTTTTTTCATATCCATGTTGGTGGACAAGGAAAAAGAATGAAGTAGTTATAAAATGGTTTTGAACTGGGCCTAGAGATTCTTGAATTTGAAAAAAATGTTAAAATCAAAACAACAAGGTTTAAAAATTGGAAAAACAAGGCTCAAACCAACATTGGATAACTCCAACCCCCCCCCCCCACCCCAAAATGACAAAACCTAGTTTTAAAAGTACTATTCAAAAAGAAAAATTACACAATATTAATTTATATTAATGTTGGTTTCTTCTTTTTTTTTAATTGTAACTTTTAGGGAGGGTTTAAAGAATCAACCTAATTTTATTTTCCTTTTATTCAAGTTCAAAGAAATGATTTGGGTTTCAAGTTTTTGATTTTTTCTACAATTTAAAGTTATTAATCAAAGTTCAAATTTCATAAATTTAAAACAATCAATTATCTAATTTTTGTCTTAGAACTTAATTATCAAATTTTTATTTCATATTTTATATAGTATCCCAATCAAAAAAATTCTTGCAAAATGAAAAAAAAATTATTCCAACAAATCTCAAAACTAACAAGCTTATTAGATTCAATTCATAATAGTAATTTGTTGTCATTCATTTTTCTGATACACCAACCATCCCAAATTCATTTGAATCAATGAAAAAATGTTTGTACAAAATTTGTGTTATTTTTTATTGAGTTTACATTTTAAACTTGATATGTGTGTTTTTTGTTTTCCATGGTTGTTGAACATGTTTAATTTTCATTGTGATAGGGACAATGTTTAAATTGAAAAGTCTATTATGGTTCCCCTTTTTTTTAATCATTAATGTTTTTCAATATAATTATTACTAAAATCTATTTCAACATGAATAATTAAAAGATTGATGATGTTAATGTCGAATATGATTTTACATTTTAAGTTCATCTATGATTCACAAAAATTATAATAAGTTGATATTCCAAACAATTCATCTAACTATGATTTCCCACTCTCTTTTGTATCCTTCCATTGTTGGAAACAATCCATTGTTTAAATAAATTTTCACAAGCCAAACATATGTACCTATGTTTTTGACTTTGTAAATGCCATGAAGTTTTGTGAAACATCTTTATACACCCACTATGTGAATCTTGCTACCAAATATTACCTAAATACATATTCTTTGAGTAGCATAACCATGCACTAATTTCAAACTCTTTGTACCATGATTAAGCACTTGGCCTTCATTTTCAATGGGATCCAAGTCTAGTTTAGATGTAATGACAAAATGACATGGAAAATAATTTTGTCACAAGGGAGGTTTGAGATTGTTTGGCAAACTGTATTGAACTTGCCATCGCAAGCAAACCCTTCCAACCTTAATCTTTTTTTAAATCATTTTTGTACCATGTGTTTACCTTCGCCTCAAGTTTTTTATTCCTTTTTGTGTTTTTGTGATGTAAATATAATTGATTAGTTATTCCCAAAACTCAACTCTAGATTTCTTAGGCATGAGTTTTTTTATGCATTTGGCATCATACAACCCTACCATTGGTTTCTTGACGGGGTTTAAGAAACATTTCCAAAACATCTTAATATTTTGAAACAACATTATTTCTCTCTCATAACATTCTTACAAATGATAATAGTGTCATGCTTAAGTTAGTGCATGAAATGTTGTTTGCTTCAACACCTTGGACATGAAGTTTGGTCATTGCAAGGTTATCCTAAAAAGTCAAGCCCAAGCAACCCATGTGCCTTCCTTTAAATGACAATCCTTTCATTCATTACATGGCATTCAATTTCCTCTTCAAGGATTTTATGCCACATGCTTCATGAATACTTGAAGCTTCTTCATATACCTACATTAATTGCATGAATCCTAATGTAGAGGATGAAAGATGTTTTTGTAATTTCAAATTCTTTAAATTTAATTTTAAAAAAAAGATATTTCCTTAATATTCTATTATTTCATATCATAAGAGAAAACCATTTTTTACCTCACATGTTTTATTAAATATATGAAGAATAACATCCTCAAGCTATTTAAACTTCATTGACTACAATTTGCACATGTTCTCTCTATATTCAAATTTCTCTTTCAAAGTTTTGTCTATATTAAAGGCCAATGTGTGCATTTGTTCAAAATTTTCTCTTGTTATGTCTTACTACAAGTTGTTTATATTAGGGACTAGGGTTACATTTTGTATGTGATTGAAATATAACATGAAATCATGCCTCTCTAAGTAGTGGATAAGATTTGCCTTCATATTAATTATACTGAACAATGGAGTTAGTTTGGGCTCAATAATCATTACTTGTTACATACATTCATACCTTCCAAATTGTGACCAATATTGTTGGAGATTGGTTTTTTTCAATACTTAGTTGGGTATAATATCTTTAAAAAATAAAATTATGTCACACATTATTATATAATTGAATTGTGAAAATTTTATTGGAATTACATGGTATCAAATTGCATATGTAAACAATGCCTTTAATTATCAATTTGCATGATTGTATTATTTTGGTAATACATGTTTAACATGCATAAAAGTTGGTTTTTGGTTGTTGTATATTTTGATCAATATGTAGTGCAATAAATTGAAAAACATCCATGATTCTTTTCGAGTTTTCATGACAAGCTAAAACTTTTTACCATACAACAACCAGATTTTGATGAGTTGAATTTTGTTCAAATGTATTGTGTAAGCAAATGTGATGTTTAATAATTGGGCCCACTTCCTTTCTTTTGTTGACAAGGTTACATTCCCTTGTTGCAAACCATGAGGATAAATAATGAAACCGTGCCAACCATAAATAAACCAAAGCACCCAAAAAAAAAAGGGAATACAAGGAACAAAATGGAAGGACCCATGTTCAAAAAAAAAACAAAAGAATCACCTAAGAGGGTGAACCACAAGGGGAACATAAAGTTCCTGAACCCCTTCTTGTCGCGAAAAGCATATCAAATAAAGAAAGGGGAGGACCTCCTAAAAGGATGTTTGATTTAGAAGAACCCTTACTTATTGCAATAATACGTTTCAAAATAGAAATTGCATGTGCACATTGTAACACCATTGACATTGTCTGCATATAAAATGCACACAAAGCTAAAAGAGGAAGGCCTTTAATGGCCTTTGTACCCTAGGCCATGTTGGCACATTGATGAAAAAACCCATCCACCTACTAGTGTAAACATTCAAAAACTTTTATAGCTAGAAGAAAAAACATGTTCATTGGGAACCAATTGCAAATAAAGATCATCCTTTGCTTGAATCATGATTATTGCAACAACCCCATGAGAAAAAGCAACCCACAAAATCAAATCAACTCAAGTAGGGTCAGTGATGACAACGTCTGTCAACCCGTGGACACCATCTATTAATAACATAATGTCAACTCAACATTGCAAAGATTGCATGGCAAGGGGTTTGTGCTTGTGAAATATGAAATCTCACATTTCTTGTAGTGGTCACGAAAACATCTCACATAACATCATGTGAGATTGTCGTTTTTTCACCATGCACGCAACCAAAAAAGGTGAATCCCCATAGGATCCAAAGGCTGACTACAAATGCATTGTGACACCCCAAATGATTCATATTCGACTAAAAAATACATTCACATGCATGACATGAAAAATCATTGCATTGCCATATTCATATATTTCATTTTTCCATTCTGTAACCAAAAATGTAGAAGGATAATTAAAGATTTGCATTTTATTTCTAGATTATAGCCAGATTTAGATAAATCTTCCTAGTGACAATAGCCATTTTTCTCTACATCTTCCTTATATTTATGGATGGTTACCACTTTGGCTACAAACAAAAATTCCTGAAAAGCCACACTGCAAGTTAAACTAATTTAGGGTTAAACCCCGAGCATTTTGTCACCTCATTTGGGATGTGGATGTTGTTCGTGGGTGTGAGGAGGAATTAGGGCACAGAAAACAAACGTGAATACACTCTAAAGCTCGTCTTCCTTGCTCGCTCGCGCGCTCTCTCTGTGCCGCTCGGATCTCAAGCAGACTGTGCACATCTTTGCTGCTGAGGATTTTTGTAGCGAGCCTTGATTCAAGCCCCACGACGTTTCAACCATGTTTTTAACCAGGTAAGCTTCGCAAGCTTCTCTGCTCTTTCCCCCTTTTTTTTCCTCTTCAGTATCGGTTCCGATTTGGTGGCTTGGAAAATCATTGATGTGGCTAGTTACTGATCTGTCTGCGGAAGAGAGAGCGGCGTGGCGATGATGGAGAATATTTGGATGTGTGCAGGAGTGAGTATGACAGAGGTGTTAATACCTTCTCTCCAGAAGGTCGTCTCTTTCAAGTGGAGTACGCCATTGAAGCTATTAAGGTTTACTGCAAAATCTTGAAATCGTTATTGGCTCCAAAATATTGGTGGAATAGCAGTAGTTTTTTTTTCCTTCTTTTTCTGCCTTTCAAGATTTGTATGTAACCAATATTGCAAGCTCCTCAGATCAGCCAAGAATTCAAGTAAAACCCTAAGACCTAACCCTAATCGTCCACATGCTTGCATTTTGGTTTCTAACAAGGTTCTCTGTCTTTTTGGTTGTTTTTTAAAAAAATTTGTGGATTTGATCGCAGTTAGGATCAACCGCAGTGGGATTGAAGACCAAGCAGGGTGTGATTCTTGCTGTTGAGAAGCGAATCACCTCTCCTTTGTTGGTGCGTTTGCTTTTACTCCTGAGATGCTTTGGCAAATTGAGAAACAATGTCTACTTTGCCTTTTTGTTTTACTTGGTAAACTTCTTTTTAATTTTTTTGTGGTTTTAATAATTCATTCTGTTTTTGTGCTTTCACAAAGGAGCCGAGCAGTGTGGAGAAGATCATGGAGATAGATGAGCACATTGGATGTGCCATGAGTGGTTTGACTGCCGATGCTCGAACCCTTGTGGAACATGGTCGAGTTGAGACTCAGGTTGTCATCTCCCTGGTCTATCATGTTGATCTAGACCTAATTGTGAAAGATACCCACATGAGATTGTATTCAAAGTTGAGGTGATCAGGTCCATAAAAGAGGTGACAGACTTAGAGTAGTATCATGTGCCACAGTCGGTGTGAAACATTCTGCAACTTTTTTGTAATAGGGTGCTTCACGTATACTTGGCACATACTGAAACTTGGAAACTTTCATAGCCATGAACCCCAAATGGTTTAGGGTTTCAAGCAGAGTTTCCAGACATATGATAGCTAAATGCATTCTCTCCAGATTGAAGACTTTGATATTGCTGCTGTCAAACACCATTATGCCCCATAAATCGCCTACAACACTAGCTGCTCTTTCCCTGGTCGGCTTGTAACTAGCATGTGTTATGCCTCAATCTCAACCTTTTGTTGGGTGTTAGCACCAGGCAAATAGTGTTGTCAGTATGGGGGGTCAGGGTACAGTTAAAAATAGAATTTCTATCCTCTGAATTATTCTCATTCTGTTATTTCTGTTGTGTTTCATGGGTTGTTACAGAACCACAGATTCTCTTACAATGAGCCTATGAGTGTGGAGTCAACAACACAAGCCTTGTGTGATTTAGCCCTTCGGTTTGGAGAGGGTGACGAGGAATCCATGGTTTGGGCTCTTCTGCTATTTTTCTTTGCTTCTTTCCACTGGCTTACTTTGTGCAGATGGAGAGACTTGAACATGTAGCTGTACACTTCATTCTATTCTTGATGCTTTGCCTGATTTTTGGATATCCTAGTTTGTTGGACTGGGTGAGTGAGAACCATTTGCAGGCTCCTGTGTCATTTTAGTTTGACAAGTTCTTTTGTGCACAGTCTCGGCCCTTTGGAGTGTCACTTTTAATTGCTGGTCATGATGATAATGGCCCATGCTTGTAAGATTCCTAACTGTCCTTTTGCAATCCATACTCCATATTATGATGGTTGGGATGTTATGTATCATTTCTTTCAATGCATGTCTTGGTTGGTGTAGTTTGTGTTTGTGTTTATCTTTTGGATATTTTCTATGCCTCTTGACTGCTACCTCCTGCTTCCAGAAATGTAACAGGAACTCAAGATGTGGATTTTTGCTGAATTGTTTGCCCTAGGTTCTGAGTACATTGTTATGTACTCATCTAGACCCGCAGTTGGGAGCTAGTGAAGTTAGTGGGATTCAATAGCAGCTAGTGATTGCTAAGGAAGGTGCCGGTTCGATACTTTGTGAATGACACTCAGAAGGTCATGACAGCACTTGTTCTTGTTATGTTTGGCCAGACTTGATACCTTACATATGTGTTCAGAGTTACTGTCTACAATGGTACTCTTATATGGAGAATGCTGCATGAACATAAGCACGTGTGCATGTGAGTAGGTATCACACAGACCCATCAGGGACATTTTGGCAGTGCAATGCAAAGGCTATTGGCTCTGGCTCTGAAGGTGCTGACACAGCCCTCCAGGAACATTATGATCTGGTGCACACTCTTTACTAAGCATGCTCTTTCTTGGTCACTACTAACAAGCTGTGGAGGTTTTCATGTGAACTGTGTGGATGGATTTTGTAGTCGCTCCTTGAGGAATTTAGGTCATATGACGCACTTGTGGTTCATCCATAGAAGTGTGAACTCAGTTTGTTCCAGCATTAAGTGTTCTGGCATGACAGAATGGTGTGTCATAGCTTTTCATGTTCAACATTTCCCACTTTTCTGAAGGAATAAATTGCAGAAAGCATGAATATATGTGGATTTTTTTGGTGATGTAGAACATGACACTGGAGGAGGCAGAAACACTTGCACTCTCTACCTTGAAGCAAGTTATGGAGGAAAAGGTAATAGAATTAACTTCCTAGTCAATTGTTGCAATCTAAATCTGCTCTTTCCATTTATCTCCTTGCCTTATTCTCTTGCAAACCCACTTTGCCATATACCAGTTAATGGACAAACATTGTAGAAGTTCACACGAGGCCTCAAGATAGCATCTGGTGACATGCATATGTTCTGTTATTTAATGTGCATGAAGTGCTACTTTTTGTGTTATTAGGTCTATTCAAGTCTGTAATGCAACTATAGGTGATGCCCCCATGAACCATGCATAGTGTTCATGGTTAGTTTTCTTGAGTATGAGTTGGGTTGCCAAGTACCCTTGGAACTGAAAGATGGTTTCTAACAAACCTTGTACTCTTTTAGGTGACATCATCGAATGTGGACATAGCAAAAGTTGCACCAACCTACCATCTTTACACACCGCAAGAAGTGGAGGCAGTGATTCAACGTCTATAGAAATGTGTATCATTTACCACTTCCCTGGAGGTCAAGTTACAAGTCTCCAAGACACAGTATATGTGTCATTCTAAATTGTTATTGCATCGAGTTGCTAATTTGCAGTTACTAGTGATATTTTTTGCACCCAATCATGAGCAATTGTTGACAGTGGGTTAATACTCTATGGAGCAACTCTCCCCTGTCTGCTTTTTATATTTGAGAAACTTCCAAAGCTGCTGTTTTGCTGCTTTTGTGTTTACCTCATTGCCATTGTCTGCCTTGATGGACATGAATGAATTTTGCAGCAATCAAACATCCTTAGTTTAGGAGAAGTTCAGTGAATCCGTCTGCACTTGGATTTCCCATGGTTGCATGGTTCTAGGCTCCCTGTGAGAAGGAAACATGGGCACCAACCTAACCAAATACAAGTTTCTACATTGTGGAAAATGCCAGCACGAGGAAAGATGAGAAGCAGAATTGGCAGTTGAGTGGGGGAGGGGAGAGGGGGTTGTCTTAAGCCTACTTGTAGCTGTAAGATCCTTACTGCTCTTAAGGAATAGGTGCAAGAACCTTCCTCTTCTCTAGCAACTTTAGGATATGGTCGGAAATTTTTGGAAAAGATGAGGGTTATAAAGGAGTGGGATGGATTCATTCCCTGCATAAGGAGATCTTGGGAATATAACCTACTCATGGAGGTAAGCTCTAAACTTATGTGTGCATTATATTTCCAAGGAGTTGAGCTTTGCTTTGGGTAAATGCAGGGCTGGACTTGGCTACCACCTTGGCGTAAATCTCTTATTTTGAGAATGCCCACACCCCTGGGGCTTTCTTTGCCCTACACATAACTATCCTGGGTGCAAACTGCAAACCTTCATGTACTAGAGAGTGGCCTGCCCAGGGCGGATTCCTGCTCCCAGCAAGCCCCAGGGCAAGGCCGTTGGTGCACTGGGAACCACAATCTGCCCTGGGTGGCCCACTCTATGGGCTTATTAATGTCAGGTACCTCAAACTGAGGGAACAAACAGTTGAATAAAAGATCGATGGCAGGAACCATCACAGGAGAGACAAAACGGTTAGGCCAAAGAAAGGTCAAAAGACACAACCAGCTTGCAGGAACCAAAAGAAAAAAAGGGGAGAGAGCTAGTCCCTCCCGTGGTATGAAGCTTTCTCACCCACAGCCCCTCTAATGTCACCTGCATGTTAATTGTGAGATCTAATAATAATGGGGTTCTAGAACACTCATCACTCGACAACACAATCTTCCTCTCTATAACAGAGTCTAAAGCATGGTGGAGGGCAATATTAGTACACTGCATGAAAAATTAAATGCAAAAAGATAAAGTGATGCAGGTACCCAGTGGGGAGCATGAGGGAAGGTGGGAGGAGGGCAGCAGAAATGGCCGCCTGCACAATTGTTAAGAGCATCTACCCCCCACACCAGCAAACAACTCCTTCCTACTGTCCGTAGCCACTGTCCGTCCGGAGTCAGGGGAAGGAACTTTCTTCCTTTACAATATATAATACTGTTTAATGATCACTGTCCTCACCCACAAATGTCCTAAAGGACCCTTTAAACATTCAAAGACCATTTATGTCTACATCTGGATGAGTAATAATCACTGTCCAAATCCATAGTAGAAAATAACTTTCAAAGCGGGGTTCAAACAACCATTGCAAAATGGACCATCAATACCAGTAGGATTTGTGCTACCCTGCTCCAAGATTTAATGAAAAGGGGTGTTTGCCAGTGTGGGGGTGGAGATATGCTCTGAGGGAGGCTCATTCAGCCATATTAACTAGTGTGGCCTGTCTCGTTGGCCCAAGTGTTACCACGTCCTCAACTGATTTTTCTTTTCAAAACCTGGTTTTTTGGAGTTTATTTGAATTTTCAGCGGCAGAAATCACTTTTAAATCAATATCTCCCACAATATGAATCTAAATCTTATCAAATAAATTCCATTAATTCCTGCTCATCAAGATCTTTCCAATAACACCAAAGGCACATTCCAATTCCTCTGAAAATTTCAGCTCCAATTTAATTTAATTTTCAGTGAAAAAATCATTCAATATTCAAGAACTTTTGCACTGCAAGTCCAAATGTAAAGGAACCAAGCCCACGCACCCCTCCTTGTAGAGAGCTTTCCAAAGCCACCAAGAACACAATCTAAAGCATCCTGGTTCAATGGATTTCATAACTACAAAACAAAACAAACTACAAACTACCTTCTTTCATAGATAGATGAGCCTGAAAATGGGGCCTAATACTTTACTTTAAGGCAATGTTAACATCTTCAACCCTCAACTCTCCCTCTTATGAAAAATACCTTCAATCCTCTTGTTAGCATTGCAAAAGTGAGCAAAGACTTGCACCTAGCAAATAGAGGTAAAGTACATACAAACAATGGTTAAATACACTTTGCTAAATTTTGACAAACCCCCATCAATTGTCAAATTTTGCAATCGTAACATTACAAGAAAAATAAAAACAAAGAAATTAAGAAATAAAAACATTTTAAAAAAAGATAAGCAAAGCTCATCAGGAAATGTAATGTGGTTACATTTGAACAACATTTTTTTATTCAATTGATGAGCATCCATGAGTATATTTAGTCAAATTTGGTGATGTTCAAAATATGAAAGGTAAAAAAAAGAATTAAAAAAAATCCTTTCATATTGTAAATTTGTAAATGTGGGAATTCTCTTGTTTCAATGAAAAGAATTTGTGACAAAATATGCATTTAAAAAAATATTTTTCAAAATGATGATTTCTTTTCCCCAAAATGGTAGGTCAAACCAATGGTAAAAATCTTCACCTCTTGAGTCTCGATGCATATCAAACTTATATTTTCAAATACAAAACTCATCAATAAATGGTTCCATCTGCAATCACATGCATGAAGGATTGGAATCACAATTTATTTATTTTTAATGTAGGGAAAATGAGTTTCAAGAAAATAATAAGTTTCATGAGAGGAATTCAATAACAACTATATAGATGTAATGAAAGCCAATTCAAGTGAAAGAGAATAAATGAATATGTAAAAAAATGTTACCTAGTAGACCCACCTTGTTTGAATGGAGAAGTTGATGAAATTGGTATCAAACGAAAGATGATATGGTAGACCTAGTGCATATGCTTTGATTTCACTTCTTTTTTACGTGTCAATGTTGGACTACCAAACATTAAGAAATAATGAAATCAAAGTGTATGCATAAGGTACATTAACTAGGATGTCTATCGTATCCCAAAATTTGATGCCATTACATCAAGCATTATTGGAAAAGTACTAAGACATCACAATTGACAAATTATAAGCTCCATCTTTGAACATAACATGTTTTTCCTTATTTTTAACTTTCTTTTTCAGAGCAACAAGCAAGTTGAGTGAAGTATCAATAGGAATTGCTTCAACAATTGTGACGGAATAGTAACAACACATAATAAAACATATGTTGTTACATATATTAACACTACCTTATTATGTTGAAATTACATTTTCCCTTTATTTTTAAAAACCAATCACTTCCCCATCAACGAGGACATTTCCAATACAAAGGGAGCTAACACTAGCATAAGATGGTGTTGGTCATAGTCTTGTGAGCATAAACACTAAGCAATGTTGGAAGAAGTTGAAAGACAATGATAAATGATAATGCATGAAATACCAAAGTTGAAATCATATAGTATCTCAATAATGTTGATGTCCTTGGTAAATGGTGTAGTTGATGGCATTTCAACATGCAATGTGTCAATGAAAGATGGCATTCTAGTAATGAAAATGATTCCTCATTCTTAAACACATCATTCACATGATGCAAATACAATACCAAAATGGTCAAAAAGCTTCACGTGTTTATCAAGGTGGATTTCTTACATAACCTTGGTCACACTTGGAGTTGCACCCACATTTACCCATTTTGTTTTTTTCAAACCATTGATAAAATTATTTTCCCCACATTTCAAAATCCAACTACATTAGCTATAATTCTAATGTTCAGTTGCAAAATCAAAGTGCTTGTCAACTAAAGTAATTCCATCAACAACAACATTAAAAGTTCAATAGAACCAAATAATAGTGGGAGGAAAAAAATAAGACATAAGTGATACAAGAAGTTTACTTGCTAGCTCCTATAATAGTTTTTAAAAGTTGTAACAAAGTCTTAGCTCGAAGCCAATCACTAGTTTACATAAATGTGTTAGTCATCTATGCCACATAGACAATGTCTATGTGCTTTCTTTATTTATCTCAACACCAAATGATCTTGCAACATTTGAATGCACAACCTCTAGATCATCCTCAATGACAATTTCTATCTCCAACTAGTATGTCATTTTGCCTTTGGGCCCAAATTCTTTAAGTTGTACCAAAAATCTTGTCACATCCTCACCTTTTTATAATCCTTTTTGTATTTTTTTTCCACCATCAACATCGCTACAACAAAAGGTGTCCTTATACACCAAGTGATTTCACTAGATTTTGAGCAAATTCATTAGTTTTAGTAAATGGAGATTAGTTAGAAAGTAGTGAGTTCATTGGTCTAATGCATGGGGACTAGTGAACTATACCCACATTTTGTGGTAGTGCATGGACACAAAGTGGATGAAAATGATGTTTCTAGATATAGGGTGGTCTAAGTTATCATATATCAAAATATGACAAGTTTTTGTTCATTAATGTGTACAAGAACGAAAATATAATATAAAATTAAGGACTGAATCAAGGACTACCTCTACTTTGTTTTGGGTGGTGCACCTTACAAAATTTGGAACACTTTGGTCACCCTAGTCATGATCACATTTCCTTCTTGGATCAATTGGTAACCATCTTTCATGTGCAAATTGAAGGTGTTCTTTTGAGCTATTATAAAGCATGAAAATAGGCTTTTGCTAAGATTCGACACATGCAACACATTTGTTAGCACACTCATTTCATAGTTGTCACTATTTTTGACTTGTACCAAAATGTCTCCAAACTTTTTTCACTTTCATCTTAACTCCATTAATGCCCTCAATTGGTTGATCTTTTGTTCTATTGATGGGTTGATAAGTTTTGAACCATGACCTTTGATTTGTCACGTGTTGCATACAACCACTATCAACATACTAATGCAAGTTACAAAACTTTGACGAGTTCACCATGAAAGTTTTGTAAGGGCATCCTGATTTCTAATTATTTGACCTATCACTTTTTTTCTCTTTTCCTTTATCTACATCTTCATATGCACATTTTCAAGCCCAATGCCCCTTTCTTCCACACTTGTGGCATTTTGAGTTCTTTTTCTTCTTTTCATTCTCCTTGTGTTGTGCTTGACATTGCTCATATGTGAGGGTAGGTCATTGCAACTTGTTGCATGTTTCACTAGCCTTCAACGAGGCTGCATATGTTGTCAC
>Ga0116229_10004802_pt1 | contig 22137 bp, 20 predicted proteins | sample S1TSphgellanicum_3_FD_87313 | JGI IMG/M metagenome (GOLD analysis project Ga0116229, IMG submission 87313) | Host-associated microbial communities from peat moss isolated from Minnesota, USA - S1T2_Fc - Sphagnum magellanicum MG | ecosystem: Host-associated > Plants > Peat moss > Unclassified...
AAAGAGGGTGTGCCCCTGGTGGTGTTCGGCGGCAAGGAATACGGCATGGGCAGCTCGCGCGACTGGGCGGCGAAAGGCACCATGCTGCTCGGCATCACCGCGGTCATCGCCGAAAGTTTCGAGCGTATCCATCGCTCCAACCTTGTCGGCATGGGCGTGCTGCCTCTGCTGTTCCCGGAAGGCGTCACCCGCCACTCGCTCGGCCTGACCGGCGACGAAGTGATCGACATCGTCGGGCTGGAGACTCTGCATCCGCGCATGGATCTGGCGCTGACCATCCACCGCAGCAACGGCCAGGTGGATACGCTCAACGTGGTCTGCCGTGTCGATACGCTGGACGAGGTGAATTATTACCGCCATGGCGGCATCCTGCATTACGTGCTGCGCGGCATGGCCAAAGCCGCCTGAGACGGCCGCGGTGGGCGGGCTGAGCGCCAGCCCGCCGCGTTTATGGCGGCCAGCGCCAAGCTATGGCGATAAGTGCCATATGCCACTGGACTTTGTGATGTTCCAAGAAATTTTCTGTTGTTTTTCAAAGTACTAAACACTGGCACGGCGCCTGCAAATACCGGTTTCAGGTGGCCGTGCCCGCTCATCACCAAGGGTCAGACCACCGCGAACGCAACCATTTGCACCGTAGGAGTCTGTCCCATGTTCCTCGCTTATCGCCTGATCGCCGCCACCGCAGCTGCTGCCATGGCCGCCACCACCGTCGCATTGCCGGCGTCTGCGACGCCCGCCTATGAGACGAGGATCGCCCTGGTACCCACAGCCGGTCTCGACCTGACCACGCCGCAGGGCGTGGCCGCGCTGAACACCCGGCTCCATGCAACCGTAAACGCGCTATGCGGCACACCGGATATGGACGATGCCCGCTCATTGGCGGCAATTCGCCAATGCCGCGCCGGCGCCATGGCTGCCACCAAGCCGCAAATGGAAGCGGCGATTGAAAAAGCGTCCCGCTCGGCACAGGCCGGCACGCCGGCTGCCGTTCAGCTATCCTCGACCGAGCGCTGATCGGACCAACAAGGCGAGGCGCCCCGGCGGGCGCCTTATCTTGTTGCCGAACGTCAGCGTTGCTGGTTGCGCGTGCCGGCGGGGAGTTTCACCACCAGCCCATCGAGCGCCGGAGTCATCACGATCTGGCAGCCGAGCCGGCTGGTCGCCTGCAGCCCGAAAGCCAGGTCGAGCATATCCTCCTCATCCTCTGTCGCATTGGCCAGCTTGCCGTACCAGGCCGGATCGACCACCACATGGCAGGTCGAGCAGGCGAGCGACCCTTCGCAGGCGCCTTCGATATCGACGCCATGCTTATGCGCCACTTCCAGCACCGACAGGCCAAGCGGCGCCTCCACCTCGCGTCGCGTGCCATCCAGCTGAACGAAAATCATCTTCGGCATAATAAGGGTCAGGCCTCGGCTAAATGGGATGTGCTGGTTGGCTGACGCGGTGCGCCGCCAGACAGATGATGGAACGCATCGGCCAGCATCTGGGCTGCGTGGTCGATCTCGGCGGCGGAGGTAAATCGTCCGATCCCCAGGCGCAAGCTGCAAGCCGCTTGCAGCGGCGACAGGCCCATGGCGCTCAGCACATAGCTCGGCGCGATATCGGCTGATGTGCAGGCCGATCCGGTAGAGACGCAGAGCCCTGGCGACGCCCCGATCAGGTCGAGCGCCCGCACCCCTGGGAAGCGCAGGCTCAGCGCGCCGGGCAAATGCGGCGCGGCTGCATTGTTCTCGATCAGGCCGGGGATCAGCGCATGCAGATGGTCCGCCAGTCGCGCCCGCAAGGGGGATATCCGCGCGGAGTCCTGCGCCATCTCTGAGCGCGCCAGCCGGCAGGCTTCGCCGAACCCCACCGCCAGAGGCGCCGGCACCGTACCGGACCGCACGCCGCGTTCCTGGCCGCCGCCGGAGAACAGTGGGGCCAGGCGCACGCGCGGGCGACGGCGCAGGTAAAGCGCGCCAATACCTTTGGGGCCATAGATCTTGTGCGCGCTGATCGAGGCCAGCTGGATGCCCAGCGCCGCCACGTCGATCGGTATCTTGCCGGCGGCCTGGGCAAGGTCGGTGTGAAACAGCGCTCCGGCCCGATGCGCCAGGGCGGCGATGGCGGCGATATCCTGCAAAATGCCGGTTTCATTATTGGCTGCCATCGCGCTCACCAGCAGCGTCGGCGTTCGCAGCGCTGCTTCGAGAGTATCGAGATCGATCAGCCCGTTCGGCCGCACCGGCAGGATCAACGGCTCGAAGCCCTCCGCGCCCAGGTCGCGCACACTCTCCAGCACGCATTTATGCTCGGTGGCGAAGGTGATGATGCGCCTTGGGCCGGCGAGTCCGGCAAAGCGGGCGGCGCCCTTGATGGCGAGGTTATTGGCCTCGGTTGCACCCGAGGTAAGAATGATCTCGCGCGGCTCCGCCCCGATCAGCGATGCGATGTCTTGCCGTGCCGACTCCACCGCCTCCGCCGAAGCGCGGCCGAGATCATGCTCGGTGCTATGCGGATTGCCGAACAGGCTCTCGTAATAGGGCCGCGCAGCCGCCATCACCCGGGGATCGGTGGGCGTGGTGGCCTGGTTGTCGAGATAGACGATCATGCGGCCTGCACCCTGGCGGAATGGGCGGTGAGTGCGTGGATAAATCCGTCGATATCCGGCCGCGTCACGTTCCAGGGCAGCGAGACCCGGATGGCGCAGCCCGCCAGGTCCCGCAACCCCATCGCCTCCAGCACATGGCTGCGCGCCACCTTGCCGGAGCTGCAGGCAGCGCCCGCTGAGACCGCAATTCCGGCAAGATCGAGCGCGATCACCTGGGTATCGGCGCGCCGTCCTGGCCAGGCGAGGCAGGTGGTATTGGGCAGCCGGTCACCGGCGCCACAGATGATCGCCCCTAACGCGACCGCGGCCGCTTCCGCGTGATCCCGCAAGGCGGCGAGATGGGTGGTGTCGCCGGCCGCCTCCAGGGCCGCGGCAAACCCGGCGATTGCCGGCAAGGCCGGCGTGCCGCCGCGCCTGCCCTGCTCCTGCCCGCCGCCGGCGATCTGCGCCGCCAGACCGATATCCGGCGCCAGGATCAGCGCGCCGGCGCCCTTTGGGCCGCCGAGCTTATGGCCGGAGAGCGCCAGGCTATCGGCACCCAGGCTCTGCATGGAAAACCCGATCCGACCGGCCGACTGCACCGCATCCACATGCAGCCTGGCGCCATGCGCGTGGCAGAGGGCGGCGGCTTCCGCGATCGGGTTCAGCACGCCGGTTTCGTTATTGGCATGCATCAAGCACACCAGGGCGGGGCCGGTGCGCCGCAACCTCTCGGCCAAGGCCGGCAGATCGGCCTCACCCGAGGCCAGCACCGGCAGAACCATGCCATCCCGCCCGGCGGCGGCAGCGCGCACCGCATCATGTTCGGTCGCGCCATAGATCACCTGCCGTCCCGCGGCGAGGCCGGCAATGGCCAGATGATTCGCTTCCGTACCGCCTGAGGTGAACACCAGATCGGCCGGCCTGGCGCCAAACCTGGCCGAAATGCCCGCCCGCGCCGCTTCCAGCATCTTCCGGGCGGCACGCCCCGCGCTATGGACCGAGGAGGGATTGCCAAGCAGATCCAGCGCCTCCAGCACGGCAAGCCGCGCCTGCGGGCGGAGCGGTTCGGTCGCATTGGCATCGAGATAGATCACGACAGCTTGTTGGCTCCATTGTCTGGCAGGCACCCTGCCCGGTCCCCAGGTAAAATGCCGGGCGTGGCTATGCCGCGAACCGGCATGTGGCGCCCTCCTTCAGAAACATGAAGGCCATGCGTCGATTATAGTGTTAACTCGGGGCATCCTCTGCCTATATTTGTGACAGGCTTCATACGGCCCGGCGTGGTGCAGGGCATCTCGCCCCGGCGCCCGCACCAGTCATATACATGTCCGAAGCGCGCGAGGCAGTGCGCGCACGGGCCACTTGCTTTGAATACGCCTGCGTCACGCCTCGACGCGGCCTGGGAAGAACGAAGAAATATCAATGCCTGAGGTGATGTTCGCCGGCCCTGACGGGCGCCTGGAAGGTCGCTACCACCACAGCAAGGAGAGCGGTGCGCCCCTGGCGCTGATCATGCACCCGCATCCGTTGCATGGCGGAACGATGAATAATCGAATCACATACACGATGTACCAGAGCTTCCAGAAGCTGGGCTTTAGTGTGATGCGGTTCAATTTCCGCGGTGTCGGCCGCAGCCAGGGCCGCTACGACGGCGGCATCGGCGAGATCGGCGATGCCGCGGCAGCTTTGGACTGGATGCAGATGGTCAACCCCAGCCATGGCGGGCTATGGATCGCCGGCTATTCCTTCGGCGCCTTCGTCGGCATGCAGTTGCTGATGCGCCGGCCGGAGGTCTCTGGCTGGATTTCGGTGGCCCCCCCAGCCAGCCATTACGATTTCGGCTTTCTCGCTCCCTGCCCCTGCGGCGGGCTGCTGATCCATGGCGACTCGGACGAGCTGGTGCCCGAGCCTTCCGTGCGCAAGCTGGTCGACAAGCTGAACACGCAAAAGAACGTCACCGTCGATTATCGCATTTTCACCGGCGCCGATCACGTGTTTGCCCACCATGCAGAGCAGGTTGGCGAAGCCACCGAGGACTATGTAAAGAAGGTCCAGGCCCGCAAGACCATGGCGCTCGCCGCTGACTGAAGCGGCGGCTTTCGGGCGCCATGCGATCGATCAACCTATCAGACCTCCGATCATCCCGGCCCTTTGGCCGGGATTTTCGTTCTCCCCCGCAGCCCAAGGACAATGCCGCATGAACAGAGCCCGCCTGATTGCAACCGCAGCCTTCGGCCTGATCGCGCTTGCCGCACGGGGCGCCGAAAAGACCGCGCCTGCTACACCGTTCGGCGCATGGGGCTTCGATCTGTCCGGTGAGAACACGGCGGTGAAGCCAGGCGATAATTTTTTTGAGTATTCCGACGGAACGGCGGTGAAAAACATCGTGATTCCGCCCGACCGCACCAGCTATGGCGCGTTCAACCAACTGGCCGAACTCTCCGAAAAGCGGGTGCACGGCATATTGGACCACGCAGCCGCCACCGCCACCGACCACCCGGCCGACGCAATCGGCAAGGCCGGCGCGATGTTCAAGGCGTTCATGGACGAAGCAAAGGTGGAATCGCTCGGCGCCTGGCCGCTGGCGCCGGACCTGGCCGCCATCGCGGCGGTGAAGACACCGGCCGATTTCGCCGCCCTGCAAGGCCACGCGCAGACCGGTTTCCAGGGTTCCCTGTTTGCCATGGATATCGAGCCGGACGCCAAGGACCCGACCAAATACGCGATCGTGGTCGCCCAGTCCGGCCTCGGCATGCCGGACCGCGACTATTATCTGACCAAGCAATTCGCCGACAAGAAGGCGAAATATGCCGGCTACGTCACCCATATGCTCACCTTGGCCGGCTGGCACGACCCGGCCGCCTCGGCCGACAAACTGATCGCCTTCGAACAGAAGATCGCCGAGGCAAGCTGGGCGCGCGCCGACCGCCGTGATCCGGACAAGACCTATAACCCGATCGGCCTGGCGGAGCTGGCAAAAACCGCCCCCGGCTTTGACTGGGCTGCCTTCTTCAAGGCCGCTGGCCTGGGTGCCCCGAGCCAGGTCGTGCTCAACGAGAAATCGGCGATCATCAAGATCGCCGCGCTGGCCGGCGCCACGCCGATCGATACGCTGCAAGCCTGGGCGGCGTTCCACTTGGCTGCCAATGCCGCGTCTGATCTGTCGAAAGACTTCGTCACCACCTCGTTCGACTTCAACAACCATCTGCTCCAGGGCCAGCCAGAGCAGAAGCCGCGCTGGAAACGCGCCGTGGCGGCGACCGAACTGGCGCTCGGCGAGGCGGTGGGCGAGGCCTATGTGGCGCAATTCTACCCGCCCGACGCGCAGGCCAAGATGGTGGCCCTCACCCACGATCTGCGCGATGCGTTCCGTGTCCGCCTGGAACACAACACATGGATGGCACCGCAAACCCGCAAGAAGGCGCTGGAGAAACTGGCGGCGTTCGACTTCCAGATCGGCTACCCGAAAAAATGGCGGGATTATTCGGCGCTGCAGATCAGCACCGGCGATCTCTATGGCAATGTCGAGCGCAGCACCGCCTTCGAATGGGCGTTCTGGGTTTCGCATCTCGGCCATGTTGTCGATCGCGATCTGTGGGACATGACGCCGCAGACGGTGAACGCGTATAACAATCCGCCGTTCAACGAGGTGGTGTTTCCGGCCGCCATCCTGCAGCCGCCCTTCTTCAACAACGCAGCCGATGCGGCAATCAATTACGGCGCCATCGGCGGTGTGATCGGCCACGAAATGACCCATGGCTTCGATGATGAGGGCCGCAAATTCGATGCCAAAGGGCGTCTGCATGATTGGTGGACACCGGAGGATTCGAAACGCTTCGAGGCGCTGGGCAAACGCTATGGCGCCGAATTCGCCGCCATGGACATCATGCCGGGCGCCCATATCAACCCGGCTTTGACCATGGGCGAGAACATCGCCGATCTCGGCGGCCTGACATTGGCGCTGGACGCCTATCACGCCTCGCTGCACGGCAAACCGGCGCCGGTTATCGACGGCGTTACCGGCGACCAGCGCGTGTTCCTTGGCTGGGCCCAGGTATGGCGCGAAAAAGTGCGGCCGGATGCGGCGCGGCAATATCTGGTGATCGATCCGCACTCCCCGCCGATCGCGCGGGTGAACGGGCCCTCGCAAAACATCGATGCCTGGTACACCGCGTTCAACGTGAAGCCGGGCGAGGCACATTACATGGCGCCGAAGGACCGGGTGAAGATCTGGTAGAACGGCGGCTGCCGATAAGGCCGCGAAACGGAGTCTCCGCGTGTTGCCCTGCGATTCAAGGCAACACGCGGCTCAGTCTGCCGTCACGCGTGATCTAGATCGCCTCGGCGCGGTGGGGCAGCTTCCAGCCCGGGCGGATGAAGTGGCAGGTATAGCCGTGCGGGATGCGCTGGAGATAATCCTGGTGCTCCCGCTCGGCTTCCCAGAAGGCGCTCACCGGCGTTACTTCAGTCACCACCTTGCCCGGCCATAGGCCGGAGGCATTCACGTCGGCAATCGTGTCCTCGGCCACCTTACGCTGGTCCTCGCTGGTATAGAAAATGGCCGAGCGGTAGCTGGGGCCACGGTCATTCCCCTGCCGGTTCGGCGTGGTCGGGTCGTGGATCTGGAAGAAGAATTCCAGCAGCGTGCGAAAGCTGGTTTGTGCCGGATCGAAGATGATCTCGATGGCTTCGGCGTGGTTGCCATGATTGCGATAGGTGGCATTCGGCACCTCGCCACCGGAATAGCCGACCCGGGTGGAGATCACCCCCTTTTGGCGGCGAACCAGGTCCTGCATGCCCCAAAAACAGCCACCCGCCAGAACGGCGCGTTCGGTGCTCATGCCACTTCCTCCACCTGGTTCACATAGTCGCCATAGCCTTCGGCCTCCATCTGGTCGCGCGGGACGAAGCGGAGCGAGGCCGAGTTGATGCAATAGCGCAGGCCGCCGCGATCGCGCGGCCCATCGGGAAATACGTGGCCGAGATGGCTGTCGCCATGGGTCGAGCGGACTTCGACGCGCACCATCCCATGTGTCACATCGCGCAATTCGGTCACATGAGCGGGTTCGATCGGCTTGGTGAAACTCGGCCAGCCGCAGCCGGATTCGAACTTGTCGGCCGAGGCGAACAGCGGCTCGCCGGAGACGACATCCACATAGATGCCGGGCGCCTTGTTGTTCAGGTATTTTCCCGTGCCTGGGCGCTCTGTGCCGCTCTGCTGCGTCACCCGAAACTGCTCCGGCGACAGCGCGGCGACGGCCTGCGCGGTCTTTTTATAGTCAGCCATGATGTACCTCCAGGCCCCGAATTGGTGCGCCCAGGCCGGTTTGTCCAGGAAGGCGGCGGTAACGGAGCCGGGCAAGACCCGGATTTCTCGCTCGACCGTCGGAGCCGGGAATTATCCGCAGATTACGCAGATGATTGATCTGTGCTCCCGGCAGATTGCGCGGGCGAATGATCGCAGATGCATTTCATTTTCTTATTTACATGTTACAACCAGAGGTTGATTGCGCGCAGCCGAAGAGAGCAAGCAGTAATAATTACGTACCTTGGTCTTTTCTATCCAAAGGTGAGAATATTATGCATCCTAAATGCCAGCTCCTCGCGCGTTCCGTTCAGATCGCCATTCTTGCTGCTGCATTAACCGCCGGGGTCTCCTCGGAGGCACAAGAGACCCGAACTGGCGACACTAACGCCGTTCCATGGCAACACTCTAACCTACCAATATTGTATCCGGACTCGACCTGCGAGCTCCGAAATCCGAAGAGCAGTCTGGAGACTTGCCAAAACGCCATAAATGCGGCGCAGAGAGTACTCGACATTGTGAAAAATATTGGATCGAGAGCAAATCCTTCTGTTTCTGCTCGATGGAGAAAGAAAAACAAACAAATAATAATGAACTCCAAAACAATCATTCAGGATATCAACGAGCACCCCAGCCTGTATTTACAGAACCGTGACGTTCCGCAAGAGTCACGCTAGGGCCTTGAGCTATTCATTTTGTCGGGATCGTGAGACGAGGTGGTGCAATGCCAAGCGGCATCGCACCGTAAGACGGAGCTGGCAATTTCAATGTCGGGAGACGTTCGTTATGCTGGTCGGCCGAGACAATGGCATACGCGCCCCTATCGTCGAGTGGATGCAATGATCCGGCATACGATAGCAGTGGCGCTGCCGCTGACCGCGTAGGGGCCGGGCGGTAAAGATTTTTGGTGAAATTCGTTAGGTTTTGCTTGCATAGATGGAAGAATATTGGCAGAATTGCAACGCAGGGTTGCGGCTCAGCCCTGCCGTTTCCTCCCGACGAACCTCGGCGGTGCCGCCATGGCACCGTCTTTTTTGCGCCCGCCTTACGGCGCGATGCGCACCAGCGATTTCGGATGCTCCCGGCCACCCAGAACGACCGACTTGCCCTGCCGCACGTCCGGCACGCGGAACGTCACACGCAGCCAGGTCTGTTCCGAGAGGCTCAGGCTCATCCGGAACTCGGTGACCAGCATGGAACAGTCATGCACCGATGAGAACGGGCCGCCTGAGGTGGAGCGCACATCGGTCACCACCGATGTCTGCAAGCCGTAGGTCCGGTGCAGCACGCCGAGGGCGAGATCGATATCGGGCCGGGCGCAGGCTTTCGGCCACATCTGGATCGTCAGGCCGAGGGAAGCGAGCACCACAATGACGAAGGCCGCCAGGGTAAAGCGCCAGAGGCGCCGCGTCATGAAGGCGGCACCGGCTTGCTGCGTTCTGCCCAGCCGCCGCCAAGCGCCTTGTAGAGGGTAATAAGGTTCTGCTGCTCGGCGAGTTTGAGCGCGACCAGATTAATCTGTGCGCCAAACAGCGAGGTTTGGGCGACCAGAACGGTGAGGTAGCTATCGACGCCGGCATCGAAGCGCATTTTCGCAAGCGCGTAGTCGCGCATATCCGCCGCCACCAATTGCTGCTCGAACGCCAATTGGCTCTTGTAGGTTGCCCGGGCGGCGAGCGCATCGGCCACGTCGTGGAAGGCGGACTGGATCGCCTTCTCGTAATCGGCGATGTCGATACGCTTTTGCACCTTGGCGTAATCGAGATTGGCAAAATTCTGCCCGGCATCGAAGATCGGCACGCTGATATTCGGCTCGAACAGCCAGGAGGCGGTGCCGGCGCCAAACAATTTGCCGATGGAACCGCTGCTGGTGCCGCCGCTGCCGGTGAGCGTAACCGATGGGAAGAATGCCGCGCGGGCGCCGCCGATATTGGCGTTGGCGGCCAGCAGGGTGTGCTCGGCGGCGCGGATATCCGGGCGGCGTTGCAGCAGATCGGCGGGCAGCCCGGCGGGCAGCTCGGGGAAGCCTGGCTGCGCATCCAGCCCGGATGCGGCCATCATCCGTGCTTGCAACGCGGCCGGCAGGGGCGCGCCGGCAAGAAGAACGATTTCGTCCATGTCCTGCGCGGCGGCGCGGGTATATTGCGCCTCGCTGGCCTGGGCGGTGCGCAGGTTGGATTCTGCCTCCGCCACATCGAGCGCGGTGCCGCTGCCCTTGGCCAAGGTCATCTGCCGCAGATCGTAGGATCGCTGATCCGCCTTGGCGGTATCGGCCGATACGCGGATGGAATCGCGATCGGCGAGCCAGGTGAGGTATTCCGAGGCGATTTGCGCCACCAGGGAAATCTGCATGCTTTCCCGTGTCTCGGCATTGCTGAGGAATGTCTCGCGGGCCTGGGCGGCCTGGCTGCGTATCTTGCCGAACAGATCAAGCTCGTACGAGGCGGCGCTGAGGCCGAGGCTATAGGCATTGATATGTTCGGGCGCCGCGAAGCCGGAGGCGCCGGCCGGCACACGCTGGAATTGGCCGGAGGCGGTGGCGTCGATAGCCGGAAACAAATTGGCATGCGCCGACCGGTACTGCGCTTGCGCGCCCGCCACGTTTTCGATGGCAACGCGCAGATCGCGGTTATTGGCCAAGGACAAGGCGATCAGGTCCGCCAGCACCGGATCGGCAAAAAAATCGCGCCAGCCAATATCCGGCGCATCTGTCAGACCTTTGGCATCCGCGCCGATCGGATAGCGGCTGCTGACGGGAAGGGCGGGGCGTGTGTAGCTGGGGATCAGGCTGCAGCCAGTGAGCAAGGCCAGCACAACGGAGGCGATGATCGCGCGCATGATCTAGGCCTCCACCGGCAGGTGTGACGGGGCGCGCTCTGGTGAGGGCGCGTGCGTCGGCCGTGGCTTGACCTTGAACAGGCGCAGCACGGTGACGAAAAACACCGGCACGAAGAACACCGCCAGCAGCGTGGCCGTCACCATGCCGCCCACCACGGCGGTGCCGATCGCGGTGCGGCTGGCAGCACCCGCCCCGGAGGCGATGGCCAGCGGAAACACGCCGCAGACGAAGGCGAGCGACGTCATCAGAATCGGCCGCAGGCGTTCCCTGGCGGCTTGCACCGCGGCATCTTGCAGGGTAGCGCCGTTATCGAAAAAATCCTTGGCGAACTCGACGATCAGGATGGCATTCTTGATCGCCAGGCCAACGGTTGTCAGCAACCCCACCTGGAAATACACGTCGTTGTCCAGGCCGCGCAGCAAGGTGGCGCTGATCGCGCCGATCACGCCGAGCGGCACCACCAATATCACCGCGAACGGAACCGGCCAGCTTTCATACAAGGCGGCAAGGCAAAGCAGGATGACAATGCCGGAGATCGCGTAGAGCGCCGTGGTCTGCGATCCCGCCTGCACCTGTTCGTAGCTCAGCCCGGTCCATTGGTAAGAAACGCCTTTCGGCAGCTTGCCGGCGATTTCCTGCATCGCCTTGATCGCCGTGCCAGTGCTGCCGCCAGGTGCCGGCATGCCCTGGATCTCGAACGAGGTCGAGCCCTCATAGCCCTCCACTTTCTGGGCGCCGAACGACCATTTGCCGCTCATCACCGCGGAGAACGGCACCAGGCCGCCGGCGCTGTTGCGCAGATACCAGGCGCCCAAATCCTCGGGGGTCATACGCCCGGAAGCCTCACCCTGCACATAGACCTGTTTCACCCGGCCCTCGCGCATGAACTGGTTCACATAGCTCGATCCAAACGCATCCTCGATCAGCGCATTGATGTCGGCGGTGGAAACGCCGAACGCGTTGGCCTTTTGCCTGTCGACCACAAGCTGGAATTGCGGCGCATCCTCGATGCCGTTCGGCCGCACGGCAAATACGCGCGGATCATGCGCCGCCATGCCGAGAAGCTGGTTGCGCGCGGCGAGCAGTTTTTCGTGGCCTATATTGCCCTGGTCGACAAGTTCCATGTCAAAGCCCGTGGCATTGCCAAGCTCCTGCACCGCGGGCGGCTGGATGATGAAGATTTTCGCGTCGCGCGCGCCGGCGAAATGCGCCATCACCCGGCCGGCGATGGCCGCCCCGGATTGCGATGCAAGCGGCCGCTGGCTCCAGCTTTTCAGGCTGATCGCCAGAAAGCCGGCATTCTGCGCCTGGCCGGCGAAGTTGAAGCCGGTGACGGACAAGGCGGTTTGCACATTATCCTTCTCGGCGGTCAGCAGATAATCCACCACGCGCTTGTTCACCGCCGCCGTCTGCTCGGCCGTGGCGCCCGGCGACAAAGAGACCTGGCCGAACAAAAAGGCCTGGTCCTCGTCGGGCAGAAAGCCGGTCGGCAGCCGGGTGAACAGCAGCGCCATGCAGGCGGCGATCAGCGCGAAGGCCAGCAGCGACCAGACCGAACCGCCGATCATCCGGGTGACGCCACCGGTATAACGCTTGTTGGTCCAGGCAAAGCCGCGATTGAACCAGCCGAACGGTCCGCGTTGTTTGGTCTTGCGCGCGGTTTTCGGTTTCAGCAGGGTGGCGCAGAGCGCCGGCGTCAGAATCAGCGCCACCATCACCGACAGCACCATGGCGGAGACGATCGTCACCGAGAACTGCCGGTAGATCACGCCGGTGGACCCGCCGAGAAATGCCATCGGCAGAAACACCGCCGACAAGACCAGGGCGATGCCGACCAGCGCGCCGGAGATTTCGCCCATCGATTTGCGGGTGGCATCGCGCGGCGAGAGATTGTCTTCTTCCATGACCCGCTCGACGTTTTCGACAACGACGATCGCATCATCCACCAGCAGGCCGACGGCCAGAACCATGGCCAGCATGGTGAGCGTGTTGATGCTGTAGCCGAGTGCCGCCAGCACGCCAAAGGTGCCGAGCAGAACCACTGGCACGGCAATGGTAGGGATCAGCGTGGCGCGGAAATTCTGCAGGAAGATATACATCACCGCAAACACCAGGGCGATCGCCTCGAACAGCGTTTTTACCACCTCGGTGATGGACAGGGTGATGAAGGGTTCGGTATCGAGCGGGTAGACGATTTTCAGGCCGGGCGGAAAGAATTGCTGGAGCCGCGCCAGCTGTGCGCGAACGCCCGCTTCGGCGGAAAGCTGGTTGGCGCCGGCTGCAAGTTTCAGGGCGATGGCGCCGGCCGGTTCGTTATTGATGCTTGCCACGGTGGAATAGGATTGGGCGCCAAGCTCCACCCGCGCCACGTCGCGCAACAGCACCTGCGATCCGTTGGTGTTCACCTTCAGCAGGATGTTCTCGAATTCTTCCGGCGTCTCGAAGCGGGTCGGCCCGATGATAGTGGCATTCAGGCGCTGGCCCTTCGCGCTTGGCAATCCGCCCAACTCGCCTGACGAAACCTGGATATTCTGGGCAGTGATCGCGGCGGTGACATCGCCGGCGGTGAGCGCGTATTTGTACAATTTTCCTGGATCGAGCCAGATCCGCATGGCGTATTCCGAGCCGAACAACGTGTAATCGCCGACGCCGTTAACCCGGCTGAGCGGGTCCTGGATGTTGGATGCGATGTAGTCAGTAATGTCCTGCGCGCTCATGCTGGCATCGGTGGAGATCAGGCCGACGATCATCATGAAATTCTTGACGCCCTTGGTGACCTTGATGCCCTGCTGGGTCACTTCGGCCGGCAAGGTGGCTTCCGCCAGCGACAATTTGTTCTGCACCTGCACCTGGGCGATGTTCGGATCGGTGCCTTGCTTGAACGTGAGGTCGATTTCCATCGCCCCGCTGGAGGCGGCGGTGGAGGAGATATATTCCAGCCCGTCGAGCCCGGACATTTGCTGGTTGATCGGGCGCACCACGGTATCGGCCACCGTCTGTGCCGAGGCGCCGGGATAGGTAACGGTGATGGCGATCTGCGGCGGCGCGATGGAAGGATATTGCGCCACCGGCAACTGGAAGATTTCCACGCCGCCGACGAGGATGAGGATAAGGCCGATGACCCAGGCAAATACCGGGCGCCCGATGAAGAAATTCGACATGACTGGCGGCCCCTATTTCGCCGGCCCTGCGGCCGCGTCGGCGGCGGCTTCGGTGGCCTGCACCTCCATCCCCGGGCGCAATTGCTGCAGGCCATCGACAATCACCCGGTCGCCGGCCACGAGCCCGCCGGTGACCAGCCAATTGGCGCCGATCGCGCGGGTTGCCTGGATCACCCGCAATTCCGCCTTGTTGCCGGCGCCGACGAGCATCACCGTGGCATCGCCATGGGTATTGCGAGAGACGCCCTGCTGGGGAACCAGGATGGCGCCGTCATTGGTGCCTTCCTGCACCTCCTCGCGCACATACAAGCCGGGCAGCAGCATGTGGTCGTGGTTGGGAAAAATCGCCCGGAGCAATACCGTGCCGGTGCCCTGATCCACATTGACTTCGGAGAATTGCAAGGTGCCGGGCACCGGGTAGGCCGAACCATCCTCCAGCAACAGCGTCACCTTCGCCTGGTTGGGGCCGGTGCGCTGCAACTGGCCGGCCGCGAGCTCGTGCTGCAGGCGCAGCAGCGTGGTGGCCGGCTGGGTGACATCGACATAGATCGGGTCCAGCTGGGTGATGGTGGCCAGTGCCGTGGTCTGGTCGGCGGTGACCAGCGCGCCTGGGGTGACGGTTGAGCGGCCGATCCGGCCGGCGATCGGCGCCATCACCTTGGTATAGGCCAGGTTGATATTGGCCTGCTCGATACTGGCCATGGCGGTGGCAATATTTGCCTCCGCCTCGCCTGAACTGGCGACGGCATCGTCGTAATCCTGCTTGCTCACCGCCTGGGCGGCGGCCAGCGGCTTGTATCGGGCAGCCTTTGCGCGCGCGGTGGCCAGCGCCGCACGATCATATTGCAGCGTCGCCATCGCGGTGTCGTAGGTGGCCTTATAGGTGGCGGGATCGATCTGGTAGAGTTGCTGGCCCTGAGCGACATCCGCGCCCTCGGTGAAGATGCGCCGGGTAATCACGCCGCTGACCTGCGGGCGCACATCGGCGGTGAGAAAAGCCTCGGTCCTGCCTGGCAATTCGGTGGTCAGCACCACCGGTTGCGGCTTCATAACGACGAACCCCACCTGGGCGGGCGGCGGCGCCTTGGGCGGCGCCGGCTTGCGGTCGCACGCGGCCAGGGCGGCAAGCGCCGCGAGAAAAAGCGGCATGTTGGCACGGGCTGTCGGGATCATGGCGGGGGTCTTCCGGTAAGGGCGGCAGCGGCAGCAAGTGCGTCTGCACTCCGCTAAAGCTTCCTGCAAAAACAAAGGCTTATGTCTTGTTCGACACCGTGGAACAGAACGATCATCCGGCAACAAGCCCTAAGCGGGCTGACGGTATGCGGTCGAGCGATCGACTCATCTGAACGACCGCTCGAGCAGAGCGAGCTGGGATTTGATCCGGCGTTCATGCGCGGCGCCGTCGCATTTGCGGACCTGGATCGGGTCGAGGGCGGTGAGCATGCAATCGAACAGCGCCGTGGTTGCGTCCGACGGGTCGAGTTGCCTGAACCGGCCCGCCTGCATCGCGTCCCGCAGGATCCGCTCCACGGTATCCCGGAGAAAATCATGAAAATCGCTGACGAATTTCCATTCCCGCTGCGCCACCAGCGCCTGCAGCTGAAGGATGTCGGTCTCGTTGGCGAGATGCTCGCGCATATGGCGGGCGTTGCTGAGAAACAGGTTTTCGATCTTCGCCCAGTCACCAGGGATTTCCCTGGTTTCAGCCGTCAGCTTTTCCCGCAGCGCGATCAGATGGCGTTCACCGACGGTCTCCAGGATGGCGTCACGAGACGGGTAGAAATTATAGATATTGGCGGCCGACATGCCGAGCTTGCGGGCGATGTCGGCAACGCTGGTCTTGGTCGGGCCAAAACGGGCGAACAAGGCATCGGCGGCCTCGATAATCGCCTGGCGGGTTTCGTCCTTGGTCGGCATTGGCCAGCATAACTCCTGACGATTGAGATAAGGCATCAGACGTTAGTGTCAAGCTGGTTGGCGTCGTCCGCCGGCTTGCCACAATTTTGCCGGCGCGCGGCAAGTTTGGCAGGCAGAACCGCCCGTTTCGCGCACAAAACCCGGTTTAATGGTTGATAAATTTGCCCTTTTCGCTACCCTGGGTAGCATTATATGGCGATACAAGGGCGTTTTCGCCTCCGGAGATGCCAGGGCATGTATGCCGAGCCGCTTTCTGCGCCCATAGCAGCCACGCCTCCCCACCGGGCCTTCCCGTTGACCTGGATCGCCATGGTGGCGGTGGTGTCGCTGATGTCCGTCACCGCCCTGGTCGGCTTTGTGGCCACCAGCGCGGACCAGACCAGGCTCAACCAGGTGCGGCTGATGAATCACGATTTGGGATGGTTGCTGCTCTCGCTGATCGACGCGGAAACCGGCGTGCGCGGCTTCGTTCTCACCGGCAAGCTCGAATATCTGGAGCCTTATGAGTGGGGCACACGCTTCATCCAGACCTTGTCGCCGACGCTGATCGGCGACGTGGACCGGTTTGCCGCCGCCCAGCCTGGTGCCGATGGCGACCGCGCCCCGTTCTCCCATCATTTGGCGAATATACGCACGGTCTGGTCGGACGCGATCGGCCAGGTGAGCGGGCACGAGATGGCGGCGGGCGCCGCCACGCTGGAGACGATGCATGGAAAACGGCTGATGGACAGCCTGCGCAGCGATATTGGCGGTTTCATCGCCGCCAGGGATGCCATCGCCACCCAGGCGGAACACGATATCGGGCGGGAGGCGAACTGGGTTCTGCTGCTGAACCTGGCTGGTGGCATCGCCGCGGTCAGCGCGCTGATTTACGCCTCGCTGCGATCGATGCGCGACGCGGTGCGCAGGGAGCAGGCCGTGGGCGCGAATGTGCAGGCGCGACGGCAGATCGAGTTGCTGCTGGTGATGGCGGAAATGCTGCAAAGTGCCATCGATCGCGACGACGCCAATGCGGTGTTGCGCGCCAGTGCCAGCCAGTTGCTGCCGGGTCTCAACGGCGCGCTCTATGTATTTAACAATTCGCGCGACCGGCTCGATCTGTCTACCTTCTGGGCGGCAGATGGCAGTGCGGCCGGCGCCGGCACGCCGCCCGACTTCATCACGCCGAATAGCTGCTGGGCGCTCAAGCGCGGCAAGCCGCACCGCAATGACCGGTTCGACGGCGCCTTGCGCTGCGAGCACGCTGCCGCTGGTCAGGTGAGCCTGGAAATTCCGATGTCGGCCCGCGGCGAGCTCTATGGGCTGCTGGAGCTGACAGCCACCGGCGGGGATGCCGAAGCGCGGATGGAAGATGTGCAACTGATCGCCGGCGCCCTGGCGGATGCGATGTCGCTCGCCTTGTCCAATATCAGCCTGCGCGAAAGGCTGCACAACCAGGCCCTGCGCGATCCGCTGACCGGATTATATAATCGGCGTTTCCTGGAGGAAATGCTCGAGCGCCTCGCCAATGATGCCGATCGTAAGCAGGCGCCGCTCTCTGCCCTGATGATCGATCTGGATCATTTCAAGCTGGTCAACGACAAATTCGGCCACGCCACCGGCGATGCGGTGCTGCGCCAGGTTGCCATTACGGTAACGGCGGTGTTGCGATCGACCGATGTGGCCTGCCGCTATGGCGGTGAGGAATTTGCCGTGCTGATGCCCGATTGCAGCCTGGACCTTGCCGCGGCCAAGGCCGAGCAGATACGCGCGGCGATCGCCGACATGTCGAGGGACGGACGTGTACCGCCGATATCCGCCTCGATCGGCGTTGCCTGCACGCCGGAGACGGTCACCCTGGCCAGCGACATGATCGCCGCCGCGGACGCGGCCCTCTACCAGGCAAAACAGCAAGGCCGCGACAGGGTTGTTGCCGGATCCCCGCGCGCGGTTTCGCCAAAGCTGGTGATCGCCACGCGATAGGGCGGCATCACCCTCAGCCGCGTGGTACGGGAAGATGGGGCGCGATTTTGGCGTGGAGCAGGCGCACCAAATCTGCGGCCATGAACGCGTATCTGTCCGGGATATCCAGACAGATCACCCGCGCCCGCTTGGTGTGCCGGCCGAAGTTTCGCGCCAGTTTCACGCGATGGCGTTTTTCCATCACGAAAATAATGTCGGCCCACGCCACCAGTTCGGCGGTGCAAGCCACATCCGCGTCCGGACTGAGCCCAGCGGACGCGACCTCGAGATCGCGGCGGCCCGCGAAGAGCTGTTCGGCGGTTGGGCTTCTGAGCCGGTTGCGGCTGCAAAGAAAGAGAACGCGGCGCATGCCGGGTCACGCCACCATCAGCGGTACTTGACCGGGCGCGGCCCGGTTACAGATGTTCAACCTGCGTCCGCTTTACCATGATCGGTAAACACCCCGGCATATCCCGGCGCAAAACCGAGTCGGCTCTCATGGCTTTAGGGCGTTGCACACAACGCATGCGAAAGACGACCACCTGATCAAATTTCCTTCCCGGCGTTTCTGGCTGACGGCGCTGCTGCTTCAGGCGGCAGGGGCGCCGCGGGCCCTAGGGACCCCGCCGCCGATCGAGCTGCCCTCTTATGACACCGGGGCGCCATCTGTCCTGCCGAAACTGAGGCCGCCTGTCCCGGCACGGCGCGCGATGCTGGTGCAGCCGCTTGGGTTGGCCCCGGCGCAGTCCGCGCTGGTTCGGCCCGGTCCGCCGCTGCCACCGCCTGCGCCAATGAAGGTGACATGGCTGGTGCCGAAGCACGAGACCGAGGCTCTTCCCGCCGATGCGGCGCGCCTGCGTGCGGCGATGCTGCGTGAGGTTTCCGGGGTGCAGCTTCCCAGCAGCCAGAAACTGGCGCAGGTGGCGGCACGGGCGGTTTCGCTGTTGGGGCTCGCGGATCGGCAGATCGATGCGGCGCAACTTGTGCTGGTGGTGGATCGCAATCCGGCCGTGCAAAAACTATTCGTCATGCTGGCGCGCCCCGGGGATTCAACGGGCTGGCGCGGTCTGGGGGCGGTGCGGGTATCCACCGGGCAAGCCGGCCGCAAGGATCACTATATCACGCCGATCGGCGTGTTTGCCCATACCGGGGCCATTCTGGACTACCGGGCGCAGGGAACATTTAACGAAAACCATGTGCGCGGCCTGGGCGTGGCCGGGATGCGGGTATGGGATTTCGGCTGGCAATGGGCGCTGAAAGGCTGGCACAGCGATGGCGAAGGCGGCGATATCCGCCTGGAGATGCACGCCACCGATCCCGATCTGCTGGAACGCCGGCTTGGCCGGCCGGCATCCGAGGGATGTGTGCGGCTCTCCTCCTCGATGAACCGTTTCCTCGACAGCAACGGCGTGCTCGATGCGGATTATGAGAAGGCGGCGGTGCAGGATGTACGGTATCGCGCGCTGCTGGCGCCCGACCGGACGCCAACGCCGCTTGCCGGCCGGTTTCTGGTGGTGATCGATAGCGGCTTGCCGATCGATGCGCCGCCGACGGCCGCGAGCAGGCCGGCCGATTGGCCCAGCCCCGATGCCCCCAAGCCGGAGGGCGATCAGGCGGCATTTGGTGCGCCCGGCACCGATACCGCCCCCGACGCGCCGATCAGATGACCTGGGCTGCCGCTCTGGCTGGGTAACAGCTGGCAATCAGGATGAGGCCGAGGTGACCCGGCGCCGGCGCAGATTCTGCTTCAATTCCGCATCGTGGCTGTGATGCAGCGTGCCCATCAGCCGGTCCCAGATGGTGAAATGCGGCGCGTAATTGCAGTTGAAGAAGCGATGATGCTGATCGTGATGGGTCACGCTGTTCATCGGCGAAGGCGGCCAGCATATCGCACCGCCATGCTCGACACCCGAATGGCCAATGATTCCGCTGATATGGTCATAGAGTTTATGCACCAGCAAAACCGCGGGCGCGATCGGCACGATCAGATGCGCGGCCATCCAGTAGGATTGCAGGAACAGATTATCCAGCAGTGTATCGCTGTTGTTGGACCAGGCGACGGAGGGAAGACTCAAATGATGCCAGCGATGGATCGGCCGATAGAACCGCCTGGAATGCAACAGCCGGTGCATCCAGTAAAACCAGGTGTCGTAGGCCAGCATGGAGAGCAGGAGCGATAGCACCACCGACCAGATATGCGTGGGCCAGGCGGCAAAGCCGATATGGAATCGCGTGTAGAGAACATGGCCGATGGAGAACATCAGGGCGATACTGAGCAGGGATCGAACACTCTGCAGAATATCGCGCCGCACCTTGTCGGCGGGCAGCGCCCTGCCTTGCTGAATCTTGTCGGCGCGCGCCGGGTCATTGGAGAAGAACAACCACCCGGTGGCGAAATAGGCCGTCAGCAAGACGGCGTAGACAATAGCGGTCGTACCAAGAACGGCGAAAGCTGAGGCGAGCATGATGTATGTTTCCGCATCTGTTCGTGGCCGTGCTCTTGCCCGAACGGGGTCGAAGGCTACGCGGAGACAAATGGGAAAGATCCGGAGAGACGGAAGGTTCCGGCGGCACGGGATCTGAAAAAGCTGAAGGGCGCTTATCTTCGGATTTAGATTCGCCGGGGCTTGAAACCTTACGAGCGCTAATGGCTATATAAATTGTTTACTGGCGAGGACTGACAATGAAACAATCTGTTAAATTTGCCGTCGCTGCGTTTTTCGGCCTGGGCGCACTCACCGTTTCGGCCACAAGCGCTTCGGCGGCGATTGCCTGTAATGCCGAGGGGCAATGCTGGCATGTGCGCCATCCTTACGCTTACCCGCCCGCCTATGGCGTGGTGATTCATCCGAATGGCTGGCGCTGGGGTCCCAGCGAACATTATGTGTGGCGCGAGCATGCCGGCCGTGGCTATTGGCGCGGCGGGGTGTGGATCCGGTTTTAGCGCGTCATCCGACCAAACGGGGACACCCGTTGGATAAAAATGCTCGTCTCAGCTCAAGGCGCCAGGATGGAGGGGCGGCCGGTAGCCGCCTCCTCCGCTTGTGAACCATGTCGCTTCAGCTCGCCCGATGGCTGAAGCCCGCACATTCCCCGCCCGCCCCCTGGTCGGCATCGGGATCGCCGTTCTCCACCAGAACACGGTGCTGCTGGTTCGGCGCGGACATGCCCCTGCGGAAGGCGCGTGGAGCCTGCCCGGCGGCGCGCAGCGACTCGGTGAAACGGCGGAGCAGGCCGCGCGGCGCGAATTGCAGGAAGAAACCGGGCTTGCCGTGGGTGTGCTGCATCTGGCCGGCTATGTTGACAGCATCCACCCCGAGCCGGATGGCCTAATCAGATACCATTACACCATCCTTGATTTCTGTGCGGCCTATGCCGGCGGGCAGGCCCGGCCAGGCGGCGACGCAGCGGAGATCGTCTGGGCCGAGCTGGACAGGCTGGCGGAGTATCAGCTCTGGAGCGAAGCGGTGCGGATCATCCGCCTCAGCCAGGCTCTGCTCGGTATGCCCCCTGTTGGCTCAGCCGGATGAAGCGCGTGGCCTGTTCGATATCGGCGGCGACCCAGCGGCGGCGGGCAATCCCCTCCGCATCCTCGCCCCATTGTTCGGCCTGAAAAATCTCATCCAGCAGCGCCAGGGCCGACACCTCTGCCGCATCCAGCACGCCATCCGCAACCGCCAGGCCAAGCACCAGGCTGCCGGTTGCCGGCACCAGGATACCCAGGCCGGCAAGAATGGCGGGAGGCAGAACAGAGAGCGCCTCGCGCAGAACACCAATCGTCTCGGCCGGCTGAGTCACCGGCATCACCCCCTTCGCCAGGCAAAACGATACGCCATAGATCGTCGCCGCGCGGTCGAGCCAGGGTTGCCAGAGGCGCGCCTGACGCGCCACCAAAGCCGCCGGCGACTCGGCACGGTAGCAGAGCAGATCGGTTTCCGCATAGCGCGACAAAGCCGCCACCGTCGCCGCCGGATCCTTGGCCACCCGGTCCTGGGCGGTGCCGGCGATGCGGGTGAGTGGCACATCCTCGGCTTGCAAGGTCCCGCCTTTTTCGCCGCCGGCGGCCTGCCACTCGGCGGCGATCGCGGCCGCCAAGGCTTCATTTTGCAGCAGCAGCGCGGGGCCGCCAGGCAGGCGCATCGGGCGCCCATCCAGCCGCACCGCATAGGATCCGTGGTCGTGCACCACGGATGCGGTGTCCCAGAACCGCTTCATCCTAGAGCGGGATGCGATCTGATCGAATCGTTGTCGCGTGTCGCATCCCGCTCTCGTCCTTTGTTTTGGCGAGCATGTTCATCCGGCAGCTGACCGCATAGTGCCGGATCATGCTCTAGTCCTTTGTTTTGGCGAGCATGTTCATCCGGCAGCTGACCGCATAGTGCCGGATCATGCTCTA
>Ga0116229_10004806_pt1 | contig 22124 bp, 14 predicted proteins | sample S1TSphgellanicum_3_FD_87313 | JGI IMG/M metagenome (GOLD analysis project Ga0116229, IMG submission 87313) | Host-associated microbial communities from peat moss isolated from Minnesota, USA - S1T2_Fc - Sphagnum magellanicum MG | ecosystem: Host-associated > Plants > Peat moss > Unclassified...
ACCCATCAAAAAAAATCAAAAAAAAAAAGAAAAAAAGATATGTGTTGGCCCGGGCAGTGTCCTTTTTCTTAATTGGCTAATCAACTTTCTTTTGTTTGAACTCCCCTTTGGTTAATGGCTAATTTGTTTTATTTGTTTAAAGTTCACTTTGCTTGATGGCTAATCAGCTTTATTATTAGTTTATATCCCTTTTGTATATTGGCTTTGGTAGTTTAACTTGGGCTCCATGCTACTATGCAATACCCATGACAATGAATTGATGAAAAAGATAAGTTGATTTTTGTGGAAACTAAGCTCCATTTGAATGATTTAATATTGAATGAATTTGCATAATGCAATTCAATTGAATTCGATTTGGATTTAAATATGTACATTGAATGAAATTCATATTGGATTTAAATTCAAATTCTTAAATTCAAATTTTAAAAAACTATAAATATAACCATTTATTTTTCAAATTTAACATGCTTAATGTTTTGATTGAAATTTTTAATTGAATTGAATTTGGTTGAGTTGAATCAAATTCAATTCAATTCAATGTAAATTGTTTGAATTCAAATCAATTTCAATTGAATTTTTTATATAATTTCATTGACTTGAACCACATTATGAAAATTCAATTATGAGAAGATACATGTTAATTTATTTTTTCATATTCATGTAGCTAGATTGGTGAAAAGAATGAGGTAATTAAGTAGTTACAGAATGTTTTCATAATTGACATGGTGATGATCATTAATGGACCTTATACATGTTTCACTTAAACTAGTTATGATTATCATTGTCATTAAAATGAATCATTTTTTTAATTAACTAATCAATTTTATTTGATTAAATCCCATTTGTTTGATGGCTAATCAAGTTTATTAATTACAACTTTGTTTAATGGTTAGTTAGCTTAATCCCTAACATCAACGAAAAACACAATTTATTTTCGAAATGGACCAAATTGGTCCACCTTAACATTTAGGGGTTAATTAATGTCAAGTCCATTTAAACTAATAACAACATAACCCATCTAAACAAGACCTTTGACTCAAGATTTTGTTATAGTAGTGTGCACAGCTTCCCCATATGTTTTGTTTAAAGAAATGGGGGTTTTTTTTTTTTTTTTAAATCATCCATTTTGCAATTTTTTCAAATGCTTCCACTTTCTTGAATTTCATCCCTTGTATAATTTCTTGAAAATCATTGTTTAAGGAAATGTGACCAAGTTTTTTATATTATTGTTCATTCTAAAACTTTTGCAAATGATTTGTCTAGAGAAGTGTGACCAAGTTCCTTGAATTTTCATTCATTATACAACTTCCTTGAATGCTTTTCATTTACATGGATTTTTTTCCCATCATGCAATTCCCTTGTATGGAACTTTAGAAAAAACAATTGGTAAAGTTTGAGGCCAATTTCCTTAAATTTCCATCCATTGTGCAACTTCTTTAAGTGCCCACTTCAAATAAATATGAGAAAGTTGATTATCATCCATTATGCAATTTTTTCAAATTTCATCCATAATATAATTTGCTTGTGGTAAAATCATACATTGTAAGACTATAAAATCAAATTAAAGGAAGGGTTTGTGTATCATGAATTTTTTATAGTATGAAGTTGGTGAAGAAAGATGTACTCAATTGACCATATCATGTTTTTTAACATCAAACCTTTTTTAAGTTGGCTTGTAACACAACTCTAAAAGTGTTTCAGTTTGTAAAATAAAGATAAATTGATCAATTTTTATGTTTTGGTTTTTAAACTAGAGAAAGATTAACCAATCCTTGTGTGCTTCTTATTGCCAGTGCAAGAATTGAAATAGGTTTTCCTAAAATTGATGAAAAAAAAATCATTGTCTTTGAAAATTAATTCCAAAATTCATTTGACAAGTTATTTGGAATGGTAATATCTCAAGAATATGAGAAAACATTCAAAGGGAAAAAAAAACATTAAAGTGGAAAGTTAAAAAATAATCAATCGGGTGATCAATTTCTTAAGCATTTTGCACAAGTAGCAATTTATCAAAATGACATAATTTGGCTTTAAATCTCATTTTGTTATTGTAATTGCCTCAACATTACAAAACAAAATTACACACATTGAAAATTAAACTAACCTTCATAACATTTTTGTGTTATATTGTCAAAATGATCTATCCAACCAAGGAAATTGAAGCTCTCTTTTCGTTGACCAGGGCAAGTTTACCTTTCTACTCCAATTCTAATGGTGGTTTTAATAAAAATACAAAACCTCTCATCTGGAACCCCTTAAACCTAACCTTTAACCTTGACTTTAACTTGCATAAAATCAAGAACTTATTAACATGACTATAATTTCAAAGTTTAACTTTCAATTTGTGTATGAAACAACTCCTTTGAATTATTTGGTGATAAAGGGATTGATGAAAAACAACAAATTTTGGAAATTAATCATATCAATTTGAATTAGTATTTTTTTTTCTTATGGGTAGCATGACATACATTGTTGAACTTATAAGTTACAATGACATACAATAGCTACAAAACCTCAATTATGAAGTATGAATTTCATTAATTTATTAATGACCATACTCTAATTCAAAAATGGTAATGGTTCAACATGGCATGCTTAAATAATTTTTGTGACTTGTTTCATTGTTTGATTCACAATCAATGGTAATAAGCTAACCATTTTGGTGTGAAACAACAAAAATTTGACATTACTTAAATCACACAATCCTATGTGCCATCATGCCATGTAGGTTTATATCACTATTATAACTTTAGATATGATTATGATTATATGATTATAATGATGACTATATGACTAGCAATCATTTTGAAAAATGTTTAATTAAACTAGTTAGCCAATTTCAATACATAGGTACCTAGGTAGATATCTTAAACATATAAGGTAGGTAACTAGGCTATGTAGGTAAGCAAAGTAGGTTAGTAAATTAAATAGACTTTTAAAGTAGGTAATTAAGATAAGTAGTTTGGGTAAGTGAATAACTAATTAATCTAATAGGTGGTTAGGTAAGGAGGCTAAATATACTACTTAAGTAGGTTAAGCAAATTAAATAGGGTGCAAATGGGATATAATGAGTTGGACTTGCCCCATTGGGTGATTGCTTATTGGGTGTTTATTTTTGAATATGTTTGGAATCTTTTCAACAAGAGTTTTTTATAAAATCTTTTTAAATCTTTAAATTTTTTATCACACCATTATGTTATGGTTTACATCAAAAATTTGTTAAAAAATGTCATTGTCAAAAAAATTCAAGTCCATTTACAAGTATCTTTATTGCTTAAAAGCATTGGTTACAATGTTTCCAAAATGTTTTCAAGTATTTTTCATTCATTAAATCAATTTCAAACTTTTAGAATGTATATACCAATACATTGAAAATAACATTATGTGAAAAAAATTCCATTTGGAATTTTTTTTGAAAAAAAATGTTAAATACACAAAATCAAACACTAATTATAACTACTTATGTACGCATTAGTCTAACTCCACCCAATACCTCCAATTAAACAAAATAGATAGGCTAGATAATTAAATAAAATATGTAGGTGAACATGGTAGTTAAGTTAGGATATCTCGACCCATAACAAAAATTCATAATAATAGGATTACATACTATTTATTAAACATGTGCAATAATTAAACATTTGATCTTTCAACATGAAATGAGGGTTCAAATCTTCATATTTGTATCTTACATGTATATGTCTAGCTTAAACAATTTGACATTCATGGCCTAACCTAAGTTTTTTATGTTAAAAACTTAGTTTAAATTAGGTTAGTAGATAGGTAGTTAAGAAGGGAAGTGAATGGGTTGAACTAGTAAATAATTATAGATAGTTATGCTACCTAAGTTAAGTATGTCCTTCATGAATGTGTATGCAATGTTTGCAATCATGGAAAACATAGTTGTTAATGACTGTCGCAACCCCACTTTGAGAGAGTTGTGAGGTCGCTACTCACATTCTTGAAAATGGAACTCCCGAAAATTCTGAGTGCGATTGCATAGGTCAAAACACCTCGCATTGAGGCATTCTTTATACCGTTGGAAAAGGTCTCGAAGTGTAGATGTCCAAAATGGCCTCGAATGAGCCATTTGGACATCTAAATCACAAGTTATGGTCCAAAGAAGGGCCAAAAGTCAAACTAGCAGTTTGACTCCCGACCATTAAAAGTCAGGAATCGATCTGATTCCGGTGCGTGTAGGTGAAGTGCGACATACCGTTGAAAAGCTCTCGAGGAGAGCTATAACTTTGGTTTAAACCTCATCCCGATCTGAGTTTGGAGCGAGAAGTTATGAACGCTCAAAGTTTCAGGAGTCCAAATCGGGACAATTTTGGGACTCCACTTTGCGAGTCTTGGGAAAAAGAGCCATTTAGATGCAAGTGCGGCGAAGAGCTACAAAGAATACTATATGGGGGAAGGTGGTGGCTTCCCCCAAGTCCAGGCCGTGGTGAATCAAGTGAGTCCAAGGTCGCCCGTGGCTTGTCCCAACACTGAAAGTGTGCAGAATGAATTCTAACGAACTTGTTGGTTGGATTTGGATGCAGGACCGAATAAATGAGCAAGCTTGTCCCTCTTCCTAGTCTAATCCCGGAACTTTCAACACGCCCCTCTCACCCCCTTTAGTGCTGGAAGCTGGGAGCGTGCCTTGAGTCCCAGAAATTCCGCAACTTGAATGACTTAGCCCCAACTTGGGGCTAACTAGGGACTTGGGAGCACGTCAATGACATTTGTGATTATGACCATAGAACTAATTAATGTTAAAAAAATTTTTGTCCATTTTAACTACATAATCATGCAATCATGAATAACATGTTTTGGCATAATGTTTGGAGAGATAAAAATGTTGAAATATGTCACTCACATTTATGTAAAATAAAGTTCAATAACACATATTATCAAACAATGTTTGTTGGTGATCTTGTTAGTTGAGATGACAATTTTAAACATAATGTATTGTTTGAAATTGGTTGCCAAGATAATTCCTAATGGTAACAAACCTTCTAAAACATTTTTCACAATTCATGAGCTTGTTACAACTTGAATCGAAGATAATTGATTTGTTTTATCGATTATTTTTTTGGATTTGCCATCCAATATTGTGTGTGAGTTTTCTTGTATTTTTTTTATATATGATAAAATATAAGAAAATGATTTTTTTATATTGGCTTGCTTGAACTATAGGCTAGATCATATTATATTTATTACATTTGTTTGTTATTCTTTTTTTTCCCTTCTTTATTATGTGTATTTTAAAAAAAAATCTTGCTTCTTTTATTTATGTTTTTACCCTTTTTATGTTGTTCATTGTTTCTTAATATTACAATTGAATCTTATTGTTGTTTTTGGACTTACAACTAAATCTCAATGTACATGTTAGTGGCTATGCCCATCATAACATGTATTAAAATTAAACAACATAACAAAATTGAAAAATAATTTATTTCTTATACATCAAAGGTAAAAGATGTTCCTTTCATGATTTCTTTATCACATAAAGACTCGTAGAAAATTTCTTATTATATATGTATGTTGTGTTTTAAATTATATTTTTTGTCACTTAAGGAAGGGGGTCATTTTGTTCTCGATGAAAGTTTTTTTGTTCCATGGTAAGATCTTCCATATTTGAAGCAAGTTTTTCCCTTTTTTTGAAAATTTTAATGGTAAAAATATTTTTTGCTACATATTTATATGGGGTCACACCTTTGGATGAAGGCATATCAAAATTGGACAAGCATTCAACTATAACCTTACATGATGTGAGAAGATTTTTAATTCTAATCCTAAAGAATGAAAAATCTTTCACCTACTAGGGATATTACACTAAAGGCATAAGATCCCTCTCACCCTTAAGCAAATGTATTACCTTTCTTCTTTTCTCTTCTGGAAAGAATATTCACAAACATAATGTGCCTTCCAAATACAATAGGAAATTTCTTTGAGTGTTTCTATAAATAATGTTTAAGGTAACATCAAAAGCGCAAATCGTTTTCAAAATTGTGTTTTTAAAATAAGCACCTATCATGGGTAAAATTGAAAGGGATTTAAATCGAAAATGTTTTGCTCTAAAGAGTATTACTTGAAGTAAAACACCAAAAAACACACACATATATATATCTACTTATATAATATCCTTGGTTTTGTTCGCTTGCAGTGGTGTCCGGTCGTCCTTTTCATCCATCTATCCCGTCATCCATCCATCCAAGTTCCTCATCCCAGAAAAAAAAGATGATGGAAGACGACGACGACGACGACGACGAATGACAGCAACAGCAGTTTATCCAAATGTTTATGCGATCCAATCCTGTAGTTTATGAAAAACTCCTGTAGTCTTGCAATTTGCTGAAAGCTACGAACTAATTTTAAAAAACTAAAAATTGTTGAAAAAAAAATGAGAAACAAGAGAAGAAATCTTTTTAAAACAACATAAAAAATTTCAAATTAAAAAAGAAGAAAACAAGTTATTAATAAATAAATAAAATGAAACAAAGTTATAACAAAAAAGAAAAAAATGGAACAAATATATTTTTTTAAAAGGGAAAAAACTAGAAAAAAAATAAAAACAGAAAAACACTTTAACAATTAGAAAGTTTTTTAAAACACTTAAAAATAGAAACAAAATGAAAGCATATAAAATAAATATATTTAAACATGAAACAAAAAAAAGAAATACAGTAAAATAATCTTAAAAGAAAATTAAAATATAGATGACAAAAAATAAGAAATAAAACAGAGAGCAAAAGAAAGAGAAGAAAAACCATACTTGAAAAAAAAAATGCAGTTTGTCTTCTTTTTCCAAACTTCAAACCTGCATCTAATCAAACAAAAATACAAAAGTTTTTAAAAATTATTTTCATTATAAAACATATTAGAAAAACTAGAATTTTTTTGAAAAAATATATAGAAACTAAATAAATAAATGCATAAAAATAAATTAAAAAATGAAGATAGACAAAATAAGAATAGAAAAAATAAAAACATGAAACAAATTTTTTTTTTAAAAAGTAAAAACCCAAAAACTATGAAAAAGGAATGGAAACAAATGAAACAAGGAAAGGGAAATATAGTAAAATAATTTTAAAAGAAAAAAATTACAAAAATGAAGAAACCAAATAAAAAGTAAAAAATAAAAAAAAATAAAACTTATAATAATGAAGAAAAACCCTGCTTGAAAAAGAATGAAGTGTCTTCTTTCTCCAAACTTCAAACTTGCATCCAAATAAACAAAAATGTAAAAGTGAAAAAAAAACACTTTTCTTTTTATTATACAAAATAATAACAAAAACATAAAACACATAAAAATAAAAAATAAAAAAATAAAAGTTTCTAGAAAAAACTAAAACATGAACCAATTTTTAAAAAACCGGGGGTCTTCACAGTGCTGAAGGTCATGGGTATCCACTAAGTGTGCATCCATCATTATTATTCAGAACTAATGTAACCCGATGTTCTAAATCAACACAATCTTTGATTTCTGAATGAAACCATATTATAGCATGTTGAAAACATGGGCTAAATCAGCAATTACCCCTTGCATCAAACACTACTACAAATGCTACAAATCATTTTGCAATATTGTGCCATTCACCGAAATTTGTGGCAGTCTAGCATATCTGAAAAGACTTGTGTGAATTAAAATGAGAGAATTTGGTACAAAATTTTCCCTGAAGGATCAAGAAATTCTGAATCAAATTTCGAGGCTTTCACACTGTCAACCTGTTTATAGCTTTCTATGATAATTGCCAAGTTACCATAGGGCCAACCATTTTGAGGGGATTTTGCAAAAAGTTTTGCAAGGTGAACTTAAAGTAAAATAAATTACATCTAGAGGGGGGGGTCACAAAATGTTTTGAAACCAAGTTGATTGTTCAATCAATTAAGTTGAGAAAAACAGGGCTAGGCAATTCAAGGACTTTTATATACTTATGCAAATGTGAAAGAAATGACGACATTTCACAACTCCCTCTTACTTTCCTCATCCATTTGAAAACCCAAGTAACAAAAAAGTAACTCCACTATTGTGCCTATAGCTTGCAACCGATTTTTTCCTTAGGTAGAAGGTTCCTTGGGAGATTAAAGTAAGGCTTTAGTGTTGAATGATGTTGTTGTCCATTTTACATGTGAGAACTCATTCTTAGGTTTCCCTGAATTTACTCTTTGCCATTTGTAATATTAATATGCTTTTATTTAAATAGTATTAGTTGAGAACATGGTCTTTTTTTTCAAATTTGTGAGCTCGGTGATCCTTCAAAAGAGGACTTAACCAAATGTAAGGGATATAGCTCGGATATAGCTCAATATAAAATATTTTGGAACTCTGCCATAATATTCTAGCAACAACTTAAAAGCTATGGTCTAAATCTGGCAAATTTAACTTTTTTTTCCTTGAAATATGGTGACTTTGTGCCATTTCTATTAAAGAAATCCTTGGGGAAAACTGGGGGACCTACATCTAATCAAACAAATATACAAAAGTTTTTAAAAATTATTTTCATTATAAAACATATTAGAAAAACTAGAATCTTTTTGAAAAAGAAAATTAAAAAATAAATAAATGCATAAAAATAGAAAAAAAAATGAAGATAGAAAAAAAAAATAGAAAAAATAAAAACATGAAACAAACATAAAAATTTTTTTAAAAAAAAACGTAAAAACTATAAAAAAGGAATGAAAACAAATGAAACAAGGAAAAGGAAATACAGTAAAATAATTTTAAAAGAAAAAAAAATTACACAAATGTTGAAACCAAATAAAGAGTAAAAAATAAAAAAAAATAAAACTTATAATATTGAAGAAAAACCCTACTTGAAAAAGAATGAGGTGTGTCTTTTTTCTCCAAACTTCAAACTTGCATTCAAATAAACAAAAATATAAAAGTGAAAAAGAAACACTTTTATTTTTATTATACAAAATAATAATAAAAGCAAAAAACACATAAAAATAAAAAATAAAAAAGATAAAAGTTTGTAGAAAAAACTAAAACATGAACCAAATTTAAAGAAACTGGGGGACTTCACAATGCCCGAAGGTCACGGGTACCCACTAATATCTTCATGATATCTTAGCATATATATCCATTGGATATCGCATGAATTTTCTTAAAAAGCTTTTCAAAATGCCTTGCCTTTTGGCAAGGAGAAATTTTGTTGGATAAGGTGCTCTCTACATAGACTAAAAAATTTGTGTTATGGTTTTCAACTAGCAAAAGGTAGTTACTTTGAAGGTATCACTTACCTTACATATTCTCATTAACTACCTCTAATTTAGTACCTCAAACTTAGTATGGTGAAGAAGATTATATCTGAAGTCAATTTGTAAACCTTTTTGTCCATTCATCTTTCCTTTTAATCCTTGAAAATTTTCACCCATTTAATTAAATAAAAGGCCTTGCTAATGATGCTTCATTGAACTCACATAGATTCTCAAATTATTATATGTGGAAATCATATACAATGGCAAGTTTAGTCATTCATGTAATATTATCATAATGTGACTTGTTTGTATAATCTTACATTTTTCTTGAGACACACAACAACTATTTTGATTGCACCACACAATAGTGGCAACACTTTTTTAGGGCAAAATTAAGAAAACAAACACGAAAAAAAAGAAAAGCGGTTTTTAATTGCAAGATTTCCAAATAATACAAATCACTAAAGTTATTAGGTTCAAACAGTCCCCAAAGCATACAAAATGATACATTTTTAATTTTAAAAAATCAAAATATCTCCTTTATAGCCATAATTGGCTAATTCTTCTTCTAAACCTAAAAACTTATCTAGAGTAGTAGAGTGGAACCTTGAAAACAAGTTGAAAAATAAATTTTCATTTAAGAGGAATCAAGGTCTCATTCAAGACTCCATTTCAACACCTGATTCAAGATCTCACTTAAGCAGTTACACTTAGTTTGTTATAGATGATACAACCTAATAAAACAAATAAATAAATAAATAAATACTACCTATTTACCAAATACAGGTCCTGGCTCATAACCAATTTTTTTGTTACAGCATATAAAGGCCAAAACTTAATCCTTTTCTCTTAATTATTTAATCTGGGATATTCACACTTAACAGTTACTACCTATAATTTTATATCAAATTCATTGTATTCAAATAATTAGATGCGGTATCTACTGTTTCAGTGTAGCTTTAGCCATTTCATTACACATACCAAAAGATAGTAAATTATGAAAGAGTAATTACCGAATAACAGTGTGATGAATTATATATCGGGATTTCTTTCAACATGTTCCAAGACTATATATTGCATGCACTGGAAAATTTCTTGACTGAAAATTCCTTTTGCAAATATTTCAGTTTTTTGACTTTCCAGTCATGTATATACTCAAAGTATTTCCATAGTTGATCCTTGACTTTGTATGAATTTTGTCACAAGCATTCATTGGTGGTTCATGACAAGCATCTTGCATGTCATTGCCTGGGTGTTCAACAGGACCCGTGAACAGTACAAACAGTTTTGCACTAAAAATATAAAATAGTAGAGAGCAGAGAGTTGATTAGTCATGAAATATCACATCTTTTATTGGATGGCTTTGTTGTCTACATGTAAAAGGAAGTATGCTGTTACCTTATGCTGGTGGTTATGAAAATTGCTCAACTTCATCCTCCATCACAAGTGCACACCAAGGTTTTTTTTGGCAGGTAACCACCCCTCTGAAACAGCAGAAGTCGACAGCAAGCTAGAAGAATATTTTTGCCCACTTCTAGACAAAGAGTTTGCTGCACCACGAGGATAAATCCGGCGTAGTTGTTCTTGAGCATGTGCCGACATAATCTGGTAGCCACAGCTCAAAGAACCTGCTCATCATGTGTCCATATAACACACAAAAAAGTAGGCATTAGGCTTAGTACATCACAGATATCCTTACAGCAGATCCTTGGTGCAACCAAGACTGCAATTTTGACATCTCCTCAAGGCTGAAACTTCATAACAACATTGTTGTTGGAGACACGAAGTACCATATTAGTGGGGCAGAATCCTCTGAAACCCTAATTATCCAAAGCGCAATTTCATATCAGCCTCTGGTCCCAAAGATTGTAGCTGAATAAGGTCAGGCCTTGGAGGAATGCCAGACCCTTCCATTCCAAACCACCCAGAGGTCATGCCTCCCCAATAGCCACCCACTTCATAGCTCTGACTTCCAGCTCTGGAGAACTCAGAAGAATAAGCAGGCATAAATCCCATCTGAGGGCTGTGGCTCTGCAGAAGCTGTCGTTGACCAGTATTACTAGGACCTTGTGAGGCACCTAGCAGAACTTGGTGGTTTCGACTTTCATGTTCTGGCATTACTGGACTGGTGAAAAAAGGTGAATGCTGAAGCATTTGAGTTGGCTCCAAATATTGGTGAGTCATTCCTGCATGGAAGGCCTCAGGGGGAGGTTGAAAATGCACCTGGCCTAAGGCAGGAAATGTTCTAGCTGCAGAGGCATCAAATTCATAGTCCATGTTACCATTGCTGTATACAGGAGATGGAAGCTGAGGTCTCAAAGACCGATGTGGGAACATGGAGCTTGAAGGGCCATGGCTTGCTTGCGGATGCTGCTGAAGTGTTGGCGGGCACATGTGTTGCTGGGCTAACACTGGTGGAGACTGTGGTCTGTACATGGCTCCATATTGCTGCTGTAAATGGCCCTCTGGTTGAAAAGATGCAAATTCTGTTGCTCTGGCCACAGCCTTGAATGGAGGGCCATTTCCATGTGCTAGAAGCCTTGTTACACCATTCACAGGACCATCCTTTACCTTGCCAGGAGGCTTTGAGAATGGCTTGTTTAAATTCTGCCTCTTGGTGCCATCAAGGACACCATCCATGGCTGCCTCAGTGTGGGTAAGTAAAGAGAGCTTGTCACCCATGGGCAGCAGTCTACTCTTTCCTCCTGCATTGGAAGCAAATAACTCTTCCCTAGCACCTTCCCCATCTCCAACCCTCTTCAGATATTCTCCTTTGTCAACTCTACTACTCTCAGCATGTCCATTTAGAACTGATCCAAAAGAGGGCCTAACCAGACTGGAAGTTGCTCGATTAATGGAATCCATTGACATCTGTTCCTTGTATGCATTTCCATTGCTCCACAAGCCCTGAACTGAGGCAGATATATGATCATGTGAGTCTTCTGGCTCGAGCATCATTAACTTGTCATGTTGGGGCTGTAATGAAGATTCATCCCCAATACTTCTTTCAACACCTCCTTCCACCTCCTTACTGTCAGGCCACATGGAATTTGATGCAGCTCCTGAAACACCATACCAAGGTTGATGCCCTTCCTCATCTGCACCTGAGTTGAGAGGATACTTGCCTCCTGGTTGTGAAAAGTAAGGTGCTGTCCCCTCCACCTTCTGGTTCCCATCGGAAAACTTGCTTTCTGGAAGGGGGGGGGCCTGCGAAGATTGTAGTTCACTCATGAAAGCTTTTCCAAACAAAGCTTCAAGTGTATGCACTTCACTCATTTGGTCATTTGGCTCTGGTCTGTTCCATGCCCATTCTCTTGTTGCTTCTTTTCCAGATATCTCAATTTTTGGATCCCCATTAGAAAAAGTCTCAAATTTACTAGGCTGCTTTTGCAAGAGTGATAAAAGATGGTGAGAAGCACTTGTTGCATCCACAGACGAGCTGCCCATTGAAGGAAAAGCTTGCAAACCCAACGGCTCATCACTGCTTGCAGCTTCAGCCAACAGGCTTTGCTCAATGTCCTCACATGTCATGAATATAGGTGGTAGGGGAGGCCGTCTCTCCTGTAGAGCATCTTGATTAATGGGAAACTGAGGAAGATTACTGCCCTTGCTGTTGCTTACAGATTCCTTTGCAGCTGCTGCCATCACCTTCTCAATGTCCTCCAGAGATGGGCCTGTGGGCATGGGAAGAATGCTGTGGCCCTGATTATGGGTCCACACAAGCTTACCATCTTGTTGTGATTCTCCTTGTGCTGTTTTAACCTTGTCCCTCTTGGCAAATAAAGACAAGATGTTGGTGGAGTTTGTTGTCTCATTACTGGTTTTCTCCTCTGCAAAAGCCAATTTCTCAGTAAATCAGAAGGACAGGACATTTCACCCTGCTTTGTTCTCCAATCACAGAGATTCCAACATGGAGGTTTAAGTGTTAGCAGTCAATCTTGAAATGAACAATTGACATCCTTTGCATGACCTAGAATTATGTGATAGACCCAGTAAAATCCAGGGTTGAAGAAAGAAAACCAACAACAACTCACTACAAACTGCCTGCAAAAGCTGTACACAGACTCAAAATGAATGAAAACAGCAAAAACCATGCAATGAACAAAATGGCATCTTTCAAGTTTATGTGAGAGTACTTATGCAAGTAAAGTGAAAGCACTATGGAGGCACATATGATATTCTCTGACTCAGGGAAAAGCATATTCTGCAGCTGAATGACTTAAGGCAGACGCCATCCCTACCATATGATTATTGTTTAGGGCAGTCTTAGGTGGTCTTAGCCTATCTGCTGCGACCATAAGCATGGGTAGCACACACACAAATAAAGCAAGTGTGAGAGTACAAGACCACACCATGTGGAGTTCCTTTCATACCTTCAGAATGGAACCATTGAGCAAATTTGGACCTTTTTGGGTCTATTTCTGACCAAGACTCCTCCTCTGAAACTGCAGTTGATGGCTGCCAATCACCAGAAATCATTAGCCAAACTTAAGTACAAAGTTATTGCCTGCAGCATAACTGGATGATAAAAGAGGTGCATATGAGCATTATTTGTTGATGAGCAATAATGTAAAATGCCCTACCTCAACCACTAGAAAGTCTGGTGGAGCAGCATCATCATTGATGAAGCCCGGTGTAGCCTTTCCAAACAGCTTATCAAGCAATGTCCCTTCTCCACTATGTATAGTATCTGTGCTCAATGTGCTATCATCAGGTACTCTATCATTATGATCCTCCACATCGAAGCTCCATGAATCTGAAGTTTCCTGCAGGTGCTTCACACTTAAGCTTCCACCTGGGGATGAAGTATCACCTTCTTCCTCATTTGTTGTGGCAAGTATTTCTGCACTGATCCCTTTACTGGTAGCTCTTAAATCATAATCATTGGCTTCAGTACTGGAGACGACTGGCATAGTCTCAGATATCTTTTTCTCTGTTTCTACAATATCGTCCTCTATCTTGAAGACACCCTTTTCTGCAGCATTGCGAACCCCTTGTTCATGGTTATCCTGTCAACAAAGGATGATCAAAGCAACATATTGGTTAGCAATGTACAAAGACTTTCCTTGTGATGAAGTTGGACAAGTTTCCACCCAAACCGCTTAGACAAGAAAAGTTGTAGATTTGCTGAGAATACTAAAAAGTAACCAGAAGGAGACACTGGCAATATGATCACCCACTGCAGCCTGATCAGCCATAGCATTCTATATCCTACCTGAAGTGGAAGTTCTGGATCAATATTTTGCTTTTGTTGAGAAACTTTTGAGAACCCTGGGGGAATGGCAGGGCGGGAGGGTGTGGCTAGAGGAATTGAAGCCGTGGTTTTTGAGATGGGTGATTCAGGAGGAGAATGATGGGGGTGGTCATCCCAAAGGAAATTTTCATCATGTTTGCGTGGCACAGATGGATTATCAGCCTTTGCATGAGACTGCTTGTGCTCCTGTAGCTGCCGGTGTTGTTCTTTCCGCATCATCTCAAACAACTCTGCATCCCAGCATCCAATTCTCTTCTTAAACTCATAACTATGCAAGATTACATCACATGAAAGACTCCCTGAGACAACAATTACAGATCCAGTAAGAATCCCTTCAGACTGATAACAGTCAATGTACTCAGTGCAATATGTCCAGCAGATGCAAACATTATAGCACAAATGAAGAGAAGATTTAACTCAAAAAGTAATTAAAAATATAATTTGAACCTAGCTGGAGTTAGTGCAACTGAGCCTCCTGCCTACATGAGCGATACTGCTCCTTCTGGAGGTGGGCTCTACAAGTCTTTGTGTCACTGTATATGGGGAGGTCACACTCCCAAGACTATGTTCAGCCTGGGGTGCTTAACTTTGGAGTTCATTTGGGATCCAGTATGCCCACCATAGCTATGCTGCAGTGAAGCTTCAGTAAACATATTCTACAGAAGGCAACCCCATGATAAATTGTTCTCAACACATTTCCATCTAATGTGACATTCATTATGGACCGTATGAATATTTTGAGGTGGGAGAAGGATCCCCTGTTACATAATACCAAACTTGAAAGAAAAGTGCAATTTCTGGCTCTTTGTTTTATTTGACATGTTAAGCAGACCTGCCAGGGTTCTCCTAAGACAAGTATCTTCTATGTTGGTCCTTTCATAACAGCAGAGGGTCTCAGTTAAATAAGCTCTCATTGTCAGCTCATGTATATCTCTCTCTCTTTCTATTAAGACATCCACATATGCTTAAGATTGAGACAGATAATCCATTTTCCAGCAGTAGATATTGGTTAAGTCTTATCAATCGGCCTGTCTTGGGCCTGCAAACTCTTAAATACTGAGACAATTTCATTCAGACAATATGCTTCTGTAAACTAAAAAATGGTTAAGGATAAGAGTTCATCATCCTCTTACCTCGGCGCTTGAATTCTTGCAGAGACCTGTCATCATTGGAAGCTTCCAATTTGCCAAAGGTTTGGTCATTGACAGTATCAGTGTCTTCATGCCGTCCATATGCAGGTGTCTGCAGTGAAAATGACAAGTTTCATCATCTGTCCAGCTTTCACTCTGCAGTGCAGCTCAGAATTCAGACCTAATTTGAAGCTTTGTTCAATCCCTTTCATCTGCATTTTCCCTCCATCTTACTTGCACTTTCCTTCTCAAAAACCTCAAATTAACATGATGCATGCTTCCAAGCAGGCTGAAGAGAACAGATGACACAGTTGCTCAAAACATCTCAAACAGAAGTAAAGAAACACCTTCACTGCAGGTCGAGGAGGCTGATAAGAGTCGACGTGTTTGCTTATCCTAGTGCCTGTGGGAGGAGGTCGGTTACCACTCCCCAGCAAGCCATCACGCTCCACTGACAAATGCTGGCCTGTCTCTCCTCCGCCACCTGCTACTGCCACACAATTAGACCCAACAATCCTCCCCCATCAAATCATTTTCATAGACATTGCAAAGTCAACTTACCAAGAAATGTCTGAAGTATTCCACTTTTAAACACATGCAGCAATCTATACCCTTGATCAATGCCTGCATATTTGCCATAGACAAGACGAGAGCTGCAAATTGCCTTGTAATGAGTTCCAATTGATGTTTGGAGTTTTACAGTGATCCCTTGAATACCAGACATTGCTACAACCTCACAAAACAGATTGTCTACATGAAGTTGACTTAGCTACTACAAGCATTGATCAGTCATGCTACCAAACATCCCTCTTTGACATGAAGTGCTTCACTCATGCACAATGAAGCAGCAACACAAGACCTCAAAATAGATAGCTTAACAAAAGACTTCGGAGTCCATCATTTGCATCCCTTGCATTCAGTAGCAAGCTAAACACCAACCACAAGTCAATAAGGGAATTCTATCAGTGATTGCAGAATTGCACAGGCAGATTATGGTCCAAATCTTCAGGTTGGTTCAAAAGCTGACAGGATGCAGGACAATATGAAAGCAAATTGAATCAGTAGTAGGTATCACAAAGTACAAGAAGAAAAGGTTCTTGGATAAACATGTCATCCTAAAGTCCATAGATGATATTTTTCGCACCTCATGTCCAATCAGTTCTAGTAGGCCCTCCTGACTCAACAAATGGTAACCAATACCTGTCAATTGGCCTAAAATTACACACACAACAGACCTTACCAGGCTCATCCCCTTCCCAATCATGCAGTGCACGACCTCGTTCACGGTCTCTGTCACAAAAGTGCTCCCATCTACGTGGAGGAAGAAATGAGGCAGGTCGGTCATGAGGTGTTCGTAATGGAGGACCATTAGTGTTGACCCAGGGAGGTCCAGGCCTGGGTGGATAATTTGCTGCAAAGGCATTACCAACTGGTTCTTCATCATAAGGCTTACGCCGGGTGTTTGGTGGTAAGAGTGCACCCCACCCTCCTCCTCCTGGCCTTCGCCATTCAGGGATCTCATCTTGTGATTGTGATTTGATGCTGGTACCTCCCCCATCACTGCACATTTGAACCACAATTCTCTCACCTCCTCAACTACAATTCATCTACATCCAAACAGTTCCTGAACAAAACAAGCCTGCTCCTGTATATCGGGAGAAGAAATCCACAAAACTTTTATATCCTTTCATACAAAGAATTATGTAGGGTAAGAAGGCAAATAAAGACAAACCCTCCTGCAGGCACCATCAAAGGGAAGATGAGACTTGAGGATAATCCTTACCTGTCTTTGAGACCAAGACCATGAGCAGAGACCACCCCTGGCGTTACAGGATTTGCCTCCACTAAATCAGAAGAGGTAGAGTCTCTGTGAACACATTCAAAAAGGCAATTACAAACAGAGCTTCAAGAATGGAGAGTATTGGTCATTATCTCTACAACGGCCAATGCACTTGCCATAACAGACAACTAGCCTGCACCCTACAGTTCTCTTGCTTTGGAACAACTTCACATCTCTGCACTTCAGAAGACTACACAAATACTTTGATTTTACCCTTGTACACATAGAGCAGTACCAAAGTCTTTTGGAGACCAGAAAACAGTTTAAAACCATAATAGGGCTAACAGTCACCTAGGACCATCTTTAGCTGGTTACACGGCAGCTTATGATGTGAGGAGTAGCAATTTGCATTTTAAGCAGAACAGTTTGACTGTTTGTTTTAAATTCAAGCATGAACAATCCTATCTTTCAATGGCTACAAAGTTCTCAGCTAGAGGTGAAATCTAAATATTCAAGTTGAAGAAGCAAGTTCAACTTTGAATCTGGTAGTGGGACTGATCATACTTTGAGCACTCAAAAGTATCTTGGATAGTTATGCACAATAAGACCCAAACTTCTTTTGCTCACCTCAACGCAAATTCCCACATGACCCAAGAGGATCCAATGAGGTAAACCTACTTTGAAATGAATGTGAAAGCAGCCTGAGTACAGATTCCAATAGTTCAAATTCTGGAATTGTAATCATGCTCCTCTGATAGTTTTGTATCTCACAGAAAATTGCATATACAGGAAGCTAAGATAATACCACAATAATTCAGACAGAAAAAAAATTCAATCCATGGAGAGATCAAACCCTACATCCACAAACCCAACATCAAAGCACATGCAGGGTGCTCTGAGACAATCCCCCAAGAAGTACATAACATGAAAAGATGATGGCAAGATCATGGTGAGAAATCGCACCTCCACAGAACAGGATCAATATTTTCAGGTCGAGTCTGGCACGATGGCAGAGAAGCAAAAGTTAACAAGGTTTCCCTACTATAGCTAAGAATCTTTTGTACGTTCATGGTCTCTAGAAATCAAAAAGGACCTCGCAGCACAATATTCCCTTTTTTTCTGTTGCCGTAGGTCTAAAACTATGCTATGGGAGCTCAACACAGCTTGAGAGTCTTGTGGAAAACAACAACTTGCATCATGGAATGCATCTGAAGTTACAACAGCATGTGACAGACACTCTGGAGTACACTGGAAAGTCTCAATTTGTCTCTCTTTTTCTCCTCTTCTTCACTCATCTACAAACCCTCTCTACTCTGTCCCTGTCTCTATCTTTGTCTTTCAACGAAATGGGAGTGTTTTTTTGTAAATACACCGAAATTCACCTTTCAAAGCGAGAAGGACTTGTGAATATGAAGCTTTCTCCCTATTCTGTGTCCTATTCTAACTAGGTACTCATCTCCAGAGACCTTTAGCCTCTCTGTTTCAGCAACAAGAAAAATACTAAACTCATGTCATCTGATGTCCTTCATTCTTCTACTCGGAAAGCAAGCACATGCTCTTCAGAAGGAACTTGTCAGAAAATAGAAAATGTTGGAAAAGTTGTTTGTAAAGGAACAGTGATATGATGACACAGGCGGAAAAAAAAATTTACACCCGATGTCATGTGAAAAGCTCAGAAGCCATCATCATCATCCTCATCATCAACATCATCTACTCTGGGTCTGTTTGTTTCTCCCCCCTCTCCCGGGGCCTCCACCAAAAGGGATCCAAGTGTTGGATTCAGTAGTAAAGCTCCACAAAACTAAAAAAAGCATGAAGCAGGTGATAAAGAGATACTTAGTAATCAATCACACACACACACACACACACACACACACACACGCTGCCATTCACAGACGTGAAACCAACCAAATCTCTTGGAAACAAAATCTGTGACCACGGCTTCCACGGCAGCAGCAGCAGCAGGAAGCATCATAACAACAACTACGTCATCATAACGATTTACAGTTTTTCTCACCAACTCGGAAAGCAGAGCACAAATCTCCCATCCCCCAAAGTGATTGTCCAAGTCCTAATATGACCTAAAACTTCAAAAAGAATCGCACAAAGCATGTCGCTACATGACAAAGAAGGAGCGATGATGATGGAACATCTTCCCTGGAATGCAACAAACACAGAGACAACAAGTCCTCGGCTATCATCACCACCGTCATCGCATAGCTTCCCGCAATCTTCCTAACTTACTTGCACTCCACTGCATTGTTACCAGCACCCAAAAGCAAGCTCGAGAACACGGATTCGCAAAGGAACCTTTTGCTTCTCTCTCTCTGTCTCTCTCGTCTCGTCTCTCTTCGTTTGCGAATTGTGAAATTTTGCGAACCCTTGTCCTATGTTAGGGTTTGTGACTTTTGGATGAGAAACAACAACGAAAAGGAACTCTTTTCGAATATCTAAAAAAAAAAAAGGGGGAAGAGGTGCTTCCTATTCAGGATTTTATTTTCCTCTATTCAATCGATCCTACGGTAGTCTAATCGTGTGATTAATTAATTAATTAAAGGATCTTTGGATTGTTTGTGTCTTTTGGATGAAAAAATTAGCCACATAGGAAGGACCTAGCGTTTTCTGGCTTTTGGCTGAAACAACAATTTACAAACAGAAGAATAGAGAGTTTGTGGCTTTTGGATGAAAATAACAACCCCATAAAAATAAAAATAAATAATTTTTAATTTTTAAAAAGGACCTAGGGTTTACGACTTTTGGATGAAAAACAACAACCAAAAGGATCTATGTTAGGGTTTGTGACTTTTGGATGAAAAAGGATGAAACTAGGGTTTGTATCTTTTGGATGAATTTTTAAAAGAAAGGATCTATGTTAGGGTTTATGACTTTTTAATGAGAAAAACAACCCAAAAAAAAAAGATGGAGCTATGATTTGTATCTTTTACATGAAAACTAGAGTGAACCCCGTGCATAATGCACAGGTGTGTGTGCATACAAACTACATTTCCAAAACCTCTTTATATACAACATTTCGCATGTATCCATCGGGACCCTGGCTGTTGAAAATCTTGATGTTTGCACTACTTGTGACCCGTGAAATAGCAACATATAGCTGACCATGGGAATAGACCGGAGACAGCAAATATATCCCAACGTTGTTGAATGTTTGACCTTGACTCTTATTGATTGTGATCACAAATGCCACTCGAATAGGAAATTGATGACGACGCAAAACAAATGGCCAATTAGTCCCGGAGGGGGACATGATGATGCGGGGTATGAACACACGTTTGTCGACATTGTTCCATGTGATGATCTCCACTTCAATGACACGTTGACCCAATCTCTTGACAATTGACCTCGTACCATTGCACAATCCTATTGATTGATTGAGATTGCGTAACAAAAGAATTGGCACGCCCACTTTGAGTTGCAGCTCATGATTTGCGATACCGCTGAATCGCAAAGTGTTTAAAAATTCCACCGGATACAATGAATCCATTGAAACTCCTGCAACAACACTTGCACCTTCTTCTGTTGGAGTCAAAGAATTTGCGCTCAGGTACGTGTGCGATTCTTCAGATAGTGATTCTAAAATTGCATTGTTGATTTCATCAACGTCAGTATTTTTGGGGGTTAGAATGTTACGTTGCATAAGATACATGGAATCTCCAGAGTGGCACTGGTGATCTGGATAGATGGTTCAGATTAATCTTCTTAAGCTGCAATCTTCTACTAGCAGCCTTATATGGGATGGAATCTTAATCCAATCTGGATCGACACCTTCTTCTCCTGCAATGGTGGGAAGACTACTGTCTCCAACATTCAACACCCATTTGGCAAACTCTCGCTACTCTTTAGAATTGGTTACCATGACTCGCATGTTGATATGAATACGAAGAATTGTAACATGCTGCCAAAGATGCGATCGAAGCAAAGAAGCACTGACAATGTCTTCTCGTCCTCCCTTGGGAACCACAGGCAAGATCTGTCGAAAATCCCCACCAAGGACCATGGTTTTCCCACCAAAGATTTTTTCGGTTGCCTGTGCGTCATCCAATTGCATCAAATCACGCAGGGTGCGATCAACAACTTCGAAAGCTCGACGATGCATCATCGGTGCCTCATCCCAAATGATTAGATCAGCTTTACGCACCAACTCGGCCACTTTCATTTGTTGTGTGATGTTACAAGTTGACTCATCGTGTAGATCGATCGGAATCTTGAATCTTGAATGGGCGGTTCTGTCGCCCAGAAGCAACAGAGATGCAATTCCTGATGAGGTAACTACAAGCATGATTTTGCCTTGCCTTCCTAAATGGGATAGAAGTGTTGTCCAAACAAATGTTTTACTAGTTCCACCACTGCCATACACAAAGAATAGTTTGCCCTCTTTGTTTGTCACGACATTCAAAATAGTTTCGTATGCGTTGCGTTGATCATCATCTGCATTGTCTACATCTGTGGTCAATGAATGCCGATCATAAACCAGTTCTTCTTAAACCAATCGGTTTCTTCCATGAACAGAAGGGATGTAATTAGACTTGGGAAGCGTTCGAAAATCTTCCAGGCGGTATCCATTACGCATGAGAACCTGATCGATCTCATACAATGCACGATCCTTTAACGCATCCTCAGGAAGGGTAACAATTGGATCAGCACGCTCGCAGCGTGTCATTGCTTCAATGTCATCGCTCAAAGACTCCCAATGTGCATCCCATAGTTGTCTGGGATTCGTGACCTCACAAAACATCAACATGGAGGCAAACAT
>Ga0116229_10004807_pt1 | contig 22123 bp, 8 predicted proteins | sample S1TSphgellanicum_3_FD_87313 | JGI IMG/M metagenome (GOLD analysis project Ga0116229, IMG submission 87313) | Host-associated microbial communities from peat moss isolated from Minnesota, USA - S1T2_Fc - Sphagnum magellanicum MG | ecosystem: Host-associated > Plants > Peat moss > Unclassified...
AAAAAAAAAAAAAAAAAAAAAAAACCCTGCCCAAAACTCACCAAAAAACCCTTAATTCTTGTGATTGAATTTGTATTCTTCAGTTTAGCCTTGATTTTGGTGCTGGATTGGTCTGGGTTAGAGTAGGGGAAAGGTCTATCTTTAGACCCTTTTAGGTTTTGAGGTGCATGTCCCAAGGCTCGGGGTAGCCTAGCAGGGATTGTTATGTGTTATGGAACATGGGGGGTGAAGCCCATTGTGCCTGGTCAGAGCGGCTCCACTGGTTCTGAGTATGTGGCCCAGCACAAGAAAATTGGACCAAGAAAAGTCAAAACATACTGGTTTGGCTCAGCAAAATGGTTTTGGCCCAGCATTTTTCCAGAGGCTGGTCAAGGCACAGTAGAGCATAACACCTGCTGTGATGATTGGCTAGATAGTTTGATTGGTCCAAGTGGATTGCTATTAGTAGTCTTCCACCTGTTTCTAGTCCAAGTTTTAGTTTTATGAGTGGGGTTGAGAATGGCAGAAATCATTTTTGCAGGTTCCGAGCGCTGGCAGAGCTGCTCTATGGTGGTCAGAATTTAAGTGGTTGCTCAATTTATGTTGTCAAAGCTATAAACATGTTTATAGGTGAGGATGGGGAAATAATTAACACAAGTTATTATGTTTGAAAATTGGTAGAGACCCAAATAGGGGGTAATGCAAAGCTAGCAATGTTTGTCATGTCTTACATGGTGTACAATTGTTTCTTGATCCTCAAAGCTCGCTCATAAGCATGAAAAAATGGGACAATATAAGATGAGAGACCATTTGAAGTCAACCACAAATCAATCATTTTTGTGAACCAATCAAGAGTAGTTATTCTATACTATGCATTGCCTTTTAGAAACAATTGCATTCACTTGTAACTTTAATATCACAAACAACAAATACGAGCACAAAGCCACATATAAATAGTATTACTTCAACCAAAATATGTTGTGCAAGCCTGTTCTCTAGTGCAAAACAGGTTTTGGTGTCGCCCCCAAGTATGAGTCAATCACACGGACTCTTTTAAGGTGAAGTACTTGTGATGTCAATCAAATGGTGAGGACTCACCACTGGTTACGCATTGGAACAGGCATTCGTAAAACCTATTAGCACCCGTGGAATAGCATCTGACTCTGCTAGGGTTGACATGTTCCTCGGTGGAATGGGTATGACTGGGCCCATTCCGTAGTGCAAAAAATGGCACACATAATGCTTCCAACAAAGCAAGAGATGGGGAAAAGGAAAAAGCCTAACATCAAGCAAACTTGTCATGTCATCTTGCCCTCGAAGAAATTATGGTCACTTGACAAAACCCATTGGAGCCCTCTTAGATATTTAATCTGCCATCTTGACTTTTGGGCAGGGCAAAAATTAATCTCATCATTTGCCCTTTACTTATGTGTTCATTACTTAGTAATTTACGTATATGAGTTGGAGTCCTTTTTTGCCAAAATCAAAACATTCCCTTCTTTTGTTGATAAGGATTCTTCCTCCAAGCATCTATAATGTCATAGTTATTGACTTCTAAGCTCTTGTATGCAAATGACATAATATTGTTGTCACTCTTCCAACTTGGGCTCAAAACACTTTTGACTAAAATTTTAGAAATCCAATCTCTTGACACAATGTAGGATAGATCTTTTCAATGGCGACGCGGTGAAGGGTGATGAGTACAAATGTCTTCAACATATCATAGCTAGTCATTCTTTTTTCAAGTCCAGCTAGTTGCAAATGTGAGTACTCAACTCAAAGTTAACTTCCCTTAGTTGGCTAGTTTTCTCTTTTGACTTGGACATGCTTTCAACAAAATTTGTATTCTTAAGAGTGGTTATGTTGGCCAATTGAATTTGCAAATGTTTGTAGATCAGATATAATCATAATAAGTGACACTAAAACATTGACAACATTTGGGTTGACAAGGGAATGCATTTGGCTACAAGATTATTGCAAAGAGAGTAAATTTGGTTACTTATTTATCATAAACTTATAATATCATGAAATTTCAAAATAATCTGTGCGAAAATCATAAAACAATTGAGTTATTTGTAAAGTCATGCCCCTTTGGGGCTTAGTTGCACCTTTCATTTGATGCTTCATCCTTTCCTAACTATTGTCTGCAAAATCATGAAAATTTATTATACAAAGGTATGAAATACTAAGATTAAAAATTAAATGCATGAGGTTCAAGAACATTTGTAGCTATAGTAGTACACTTAGCAGCAATGATTGGTTGAAAGCATTCATGAAAAGAAAGGATAAGGCAAACTTAATTTACCACCAAATTTGTTGTTAAATTAAATTTGATGCTTCGTCATTGTAGCCCTTTATGGATAATTTTAATGTGTCCATGCAAAACCTATAGTCTTCAAAGTGTAAAAATGACATGAAAAAATAAATAAAAATTTATGTGTATTTTTTACTTGTGATGCCTTGATTTGAAATTTATACGATTTATATTTTAACTAAATGCATACAATTATCATGATGTAATTTTGGATAAAATCATGCGATTTTGTGTATTAAACATAAACATTCATGTATGTCATTCAAAAACAATGTTTTGTCCGTTTGAAATTTAAGATATTGAATACATATAAATATCATTCATACTAGCAATAACACATAATTTGTGTGATTTTTGTACAAACCTTTGAAAACTAGATTTCACACAAAATCTGTATGAACCTTTGAAGCTTAATAAGTTTGTGATGGAACACCAATTATAAGTTAAAACAAGCAAATGTGCAACCTTAAACTTTAGTAAACCTAACTATGTCACAAACTTATTAGGCTTCATAAATTCATACAAATTTTGTGCAAAATTTGATTTTCATAAGTTTGTACAAAAATTGCATAATTTTATCCAAAATTACATCATGACAATTACATAGATTTAGTTAAAATGTAAACCTTATGTATTTCATATCAAAACATCACAAATGGAAAAGACACGTCATTTGAAGCCCATAGATTTTGCATGTACATATTGGTTTATGATTTTCACACAAATTTTATTGAAATTTCATGACATTGTAAATTTGTGACATAATGATCAATTATAGGATAAAAGACACAAGTTACAAGTTTATTAACAAAAAAAAAACTTTACACTTGCATATGGATGGAAAGATTGAATTGACAAATTACCATTTAATAATAATTATAAGATTTATATTTGGATGAAGAAGATTTAAATTGTAATAGCTTGAAGGGGGTTTGAACCTTGACCCCCAAAAGGCTATTGCCCATTATAGTTCAAGCCTTACTTGGACCCAAAAACCAATTAAAAAACAAGCCTATAATTTTTAATTTAAAATAAAATTAAAACCTTTTTTAAAAATCTAGATTCCAAATGTTTACCATGATTTTAGAGTTTTACCATGACTTTACAAATTTACAATTTGATCAACAAAAGGTCAAAAATAAATTATTATTTCATGGGAAAAAACCTAGTTGATAAAATCCAATGTTTTTTGTACACATTTTTTACTTTCAACATTTGGAACAAGGCTTGGAAACCTTCATAATTGGTCATAGGACGCCCATGGGCGAAAATGTGATAAATTGTAACAAATTGTACATATTTTTATTATTGGTCAAATTGGACATCAATTTGGAGTTGATCCAAGATGGAAAGGCATGAATTAGCAATTTATAGACATTCGTTTTTCATATGTACTAAATTTTTGTCGAAATAGTATGAACCAACATTAACACCTGGTTGGGACACTAAACATTTCCAACATCTGACATGTTTCAGGAAGTTATTCTGTAAATTTTAGATTTGAATTGGTGCATTTCACCCTTTTCATCAATCATGGATTTAGCCCATGGAAGGCATGTTATCTAAACATTTAAAAACTTCTTTGCCTTGTCATATAATGTCTTCTTCTTTTTAGCATTTTGCTTAGATAAATATTCATAGATTTCGTTTAACATTGCCAATATGATCTTTCATTAGGAGAATCAAAAGCACAATGTCATAATGATAAAGATGGGCCACAATGAACCAATACCCACCAATGCATCATGAAGGATGAATGGTAAATGGTCATAAAACACTTTTGTGTTGGGTTCTAGTTCCCTAGTTAACCATTCTAGTTAGCTCAGTTATTTTTTTTTTTTCTACCTACTTACTAACAACCCACAACAAGGTTGTTAGTAGGTAGGTAATAATAACAACCCTTAGTTATATGTGAACCATTTACGTACCTAAAAGTTGGCCTTTTTTCCTACCTATTTGCCTATATATGAAACCTATTTCCTACAAAATTGGTGACACCAAATATTAACTCAGTTGAGGTTCATCCACAATTGAATAATAATGGACATCCAATGGGTGCATTAATGGGTGTTAGTTCATTGTGGCCATGAAGATGGACTAGCCACATCCCAAGGTAGTGAAAGCAAATGATAGATTGGTAAAAACATGAATTTTTGGGGACTTTACAAGTGGACCATGGTGGCTATACATTTCAACAAAACAAGATTATATCATCAAGTTTTGAAAGCATATGTCCTAAATGATAAAAGATTAATGGCATTGGCCTTAACCTTAGTAAGCCTTAATAAACCATGGTTAATAGATTGCAACTTTTAAATTGGCACCTAAACCTTAACAAACCACAATCAACAAGTTGCTAGTGCTTGCTGACTTAAATAGTACATTAATGTTAACAAACTTAGTAATAACAATAAAAATCATCAAAGAAATAGAAAAATAGAAATCTTCAACAAATGAAATGAAAGGATTTAGGAATAAACTTTCTAATAGTTTTTGGGCTAGAAAGACAGTGTGCATTGTTCAATTTTTCGTAGGTGAAGTAATAATTGTTGAATGTTGTAGAACACCAAAAAACATATTATATTTACTGTAAGCATAATGCACAAAATGTGGAATGAAATGGTGAACAAGTAAAAAAGTACTTACAATTTACACTAGGTACAATTTTCAAACTTCTTCTTCGTTCTCTTTAATCATTGTCCTCCTAGCTTGTAATAGTTCCACGATCAACATGTTATAACTTTCAAGGTGGCAACTAAACCCTAAAAATTCTAACATACCATAGTCAAGAAGTTGCTAATGCCTATTGACTTGATTTGTACCTTGATATCAAAAGACTCAACAATAGCAACATAAATCCTTAAAAAGACATAGATAGAGAGACAAAGAACTTCTACAAATGAAATGAAAGGAGCAAAGTTTTTTATAACTATTTCAAGAGGAGAAGTTCTTGCATTGAAAGACTAATGTGACTTTGTGGTCTACCTTATATCCCTAGCTCATTTTTTGATAAATTGTTGTGATGTGCACCACCACCTTGAAACTTGAAACTTCCTAGGAGACATGGTTGAATTAGACATTAATGCCACTAGCACCTCAAATTATGGAGGTTTTTCAAATCTTGAATCCATGTTCATCAACCATAAATTTGTTTTCAACTCCATTGACTCCCTATTAATCAAGGTCATAAGTTCTCAAAATCCATATAATGGCCAAAATCAAAGATTTATGAATCTAGATTTTACAATCTATAAGCCATTGCTCTTGCCTCTAATACCTAGACCGTGCAAATCAAATAACTCAATTTTCAACATCATAGGGCTTGTGAAAGCAAATGAACTTACATTGCCTCTTGTGTTGATGAATTGAGGTGCACATTGGAAGGCTAGACAACAAAGAACTTTCTATTGATGGCATTGTTGTTAATGAGAAGGAAGGTTTGAGGTTTAATGGGAGTTTCAAAACCTATGCATTAGAGTTTTGAGTCTATGGTAATGGTGCCACATGATGTTGAAAGGATTAGGCGATGGCATCATTTTTAGGGCCTAATTTTTGAATAGACATGTCACACAATCATTGGCAATGTCACCTTTTGGATATTTTAGCCAAAAAAAAGGTTGATCATAGCATAATGTCGGCTTCCACATTCACAAAAAAAACATGATTATAATTAATTTTCAACAAATCAAATCAGCTAATAAATACTTTTCATGAGTTACGATAGTTTATTACAATAATGTCATATGAATATTGAAATAATTCATATCCTAATAAGCTTGGCATGATTATGATGATTTTCAACACCTCAAAAATCAATGTCATATTTTTCACAAAAAAATTGCTTCCATATTAAAAGAATAATGTAATGAAAAAACTGACCCTAAGTTAGGAATTGATATGAATATTGAAAATGAAGCTATTTACGGGTTTGGAGTGTCCCCAAACTTTTCATGTGGAAAAAAACATTGTGTTTGTGAGTTTGATTTAGATAAGTGGAGAGACTTTGTATGACATTTTTTTTAATCTTTCCTTCTTAGAAATGTGAAATTTTAGTTTACAATTACACATTCAATCAATTTGGTTCAGTTCTAGTATGTTACCAAAATTGAGAAGGATTCTTAATTTTCCTTACTTTCCTTTTTGATTTGTAGCCAAGTTTGGCTAATTCCTCTAATGGATGATTGCAAGTGTGGCTACATCACAAATTTGAAAAACAATTTTTTTTTCCTTGAATGAAATATTTTTAATTGCCAAATAAAGATTTCCAACTACATACCTTGCCCATGAATGACCTAGTCTTGAGTCCTAAAAAGGAAAGGAAAGCAAAAGTTACCATGAACACAAGGATTACTTTACTTACAAATTGACCTATCGAAGTCAAAAATTAAGTAAGTGTATTGTCCATTCTTCTTCCTTATGATGTAGGCCTTAAATGAATATTCATCTTCCTTTGAATTTAGAGTATTAATAACCACCCATAACAAAACTTATAGTAATTCCTAATTTTCATTCATTTTTGACAAGTGGCAAAAGAAAAGGATTCCAACCTTTGTGTCTATTCCTAATAGAATTTTGAAAAAGGAAAAAAAAGTTCTTGAATCATAGGGTTTGAAAATGGGTATCTAACCCAAGTATATTAAATCTTGGGACCAAGCACTTTTTTTTAATGAACACACCAAGTGTCACATAAATACAAAAATTCTTTAAAAAAAAAGAATGGACTAGAGAATATTTGCCCAAAATTCCCTACAATTCCATCCATAATTAGCCAATTGTTCTTGTAGGACTTTTTTGTTCAACAACTTCCAAGGGTTTCTTGACCAATGGGATATCAACCTAACATCAAATCTTTGATGCTAGACCCCACCATGGGAAGATTGAAATTATTAATATTATCTTTTTAAAATTATTATTGGGGATTTGGGGGGGGGGGAGAAAATTCCATCCCTTGGTCCCCAATGTTGTTTTTCTGAATTTTTGTTCGTAGCCAAAGTGGCGTTCATCCTAGAAAAATATAGAAAAAAATGATGATCATTAATAGGAAGATTTAGCCAAATTTGGCTATAAACAAGATGTGAAATACATATTTTAAACCCCTAAATATCAAGGACCAAATTTGGTCCACCCTGATGCCCTTTTACACGATTGGCTACACATTGGAAAAAAGCAAAATGTTTGAAAGAAATGTATTAGACCTCTCATCCCATATCTTTTTCATGTCTTCTTCATTTTGAGTGATCTAAAATGCTATGAGTGTGCTAATTTGAGCTTTAAATCCCTCTTTCGACCTTAAAGATAACCAAGCTATGTTTTTAAAAAATTAACTCCAAACCAAACCAAACCAAACATTTGTTGTTCCAAACCAAACACTACTTTCAAACCCCTTATTTTCCTTGTGTTTTGCTCATTTTGAACTATCTATCTATGAAGGAAGGTAATTTGTTTTGTTTTGTTTTGTGGTTATGAGATTCACTGAATCCAGATGCTTCAGATTGTGTTCTTGGTATCTTTTGAAATCTCTTGATGAGGAGGGGTGCATGGGTTTGGTTCCGTGATGTTTGGACTTGCAGTGCAAAAGTTCTTGAATATTGAATGACTTCTTCACTGGAAATTCAATTGTAGCTGAAAATTTCAGAGGAATTGGAATGTGCCTTTGGTGTTGTTGGAAAGATCTTGATGAAGAGGATTTGATGGAATCTATTGAGTAAGTCTCGGATTCAAGATGTGGGAGATATTGATTTTTTAAAGTGATTTCTGCTGCTGAAAATTATCAAATAAATTCCAAAAAACCTGGTTTCATTGGAAGGAAAAATCAGTTGAGGACGTGGTCACACTTGGGCCAATGGCACAGGCCATACTAGTCTTAACACAAGGAAGAACCCAAAATGGAGACTCAAAAGAGGGAGGTCACATTTTAATTAATTACTTGTTCAAAATTCAGTTACCGAAACACTAACAATAGAGACCAAAATTTAAAAAAAATCAACAATCAACAACACGAGGTCAGAAAGTGAGGTCAGAAGTCCCTTATTTCAATTGGCAATTGCCATAAACCCAGCTACGAAAAGCCAATAATAGATTTCAATAATAATTCATCTACGGATAGTGTACAAAGTTTGTAAGGGGGTTTTTTTTAGTGTCTTGCATGTAATGGATCGGAACTTAGAAGTGTCTTTCATACCAATGACGTACAAGGTAGCTCATGTGTGATATCTTGATACCTTGCAAGTCATTGGTTGGAGACAGATCTAACGGGTACATTATAGCCACTAGGTACCCATTTAGAAATAAGTTCAAAAAAACTAAAATAATCAACCCATGAACCTCCCCCCAATGAGCCCCTTTCTCCTCCCTAAAGATGGTCCTTCAAAATCCAAAGGCCAACAATCCAATGAATTGTTCAATAAAAAGGGCAATAATCTAATGAACCCTTCAATGTAAATGGGCTCTTGACAAAAAGGTTCGTTTCGAAGGGAAAGTCTAGATTTCGGTCTCTTTGATGGCTTCATGTGAATAGGGTCCGTTTATTATATCGTCATGTGGAATCCTTAGGTTCAATACATTAAGACTTATTCAAGTAGCCTTGTTCAAGTATCCAAATTCTTGACGATTGGGTTTCAAAGCTGGGCTTGACAAGTGTCCGTTTGTTCCCATTTTAAGAAGTCAAATTGCTTATCTCCAACCCTAACCCTAATGTCCCCTAGGGTTTTCTACATGACGAAATATTGTGAGACAATCGCACATTTAAGGCATGTCTTGCAAGTGTCATTTCTATACACGATGTGGGAGTAGAAAGGGGTTTAGGGAAGGGTTTGAAAGGGGCACATTTGATGTGGGATTCCTAAGCACCCAAATTGGCAAAATTGGTATTCATATTGGTACCGCAATTAATATTTTGCCAATTTGAATACCCGGATTCCTCAGCTGGGTATTCAAATTGGCAAAATTGGTATTTTGGGTATCATGAACCAATTACCCAAATACCCATACAACAACTCTACTACCTAATGTTGTGCTGATGTAGGGGTTAGGGTATGATATCATGGGCACTCCAAAAACTCCACCATTTTGGGTCCAAGTTCATTCAACTTTTGATGCTTTCAAAAGGCTATTAGACCAAGTTCATGTATATTCAATGAAGTGCAAGAAAGCCATTCCCCACACATATATCCAAAACACACTCATTCATGTGATTGGTGCAAGAGAGAGAGGAGAGGAGAGGACTTGGGAAGTTGGCACATTGTTGGAGGATTTGTTCACGTGTTATCAAGTTGTGATGTCATATTGACATCCATATTTGCATCATCACTTCTTCATTTCCCTTGTTGGTGTGCATAAGAAGAGCAAATCCACCAAAATGCCACACAAGTGGTGGGCCTTTTACTTACAAATGGGCCTTTACAAAGTGTTTTATCACATGTAAAATAGTCTTGTGCAAGTTGAAGTCATTTTGCACAATCCTCTCCATCAAGATGAAATATTGGCCAATGTTCTCATGAGGTGATTACTACATAAATGGCTTCATTGGCTATCATCCCCAAGAGGATCTATGATTAATTAGCCACAACTATCCAAAGTTCCAATGTTTTTATTTTGGGTTCCAAAATTTTGCCAAATTGTGGAAAAATTAAAATAAATAGAGAATATTGCATCACAATATTCCCTTTTTTTTTCCTGGAAGTTTTGCTAAATCTTGAAAAAAAAATTGATTTTTTATTTTTTGGGCCACATTTGGAATCTGATCTTAGTTTGGTAGAATTTTTTTAACCAGTTTTTTTAAAAAAACATGTTGCCATTTAATGCTAAATTGCTAATGGGATGCTAATCAATGACACAACATCAGAAAATTGGAAAACAACATCACTGATTGAAACTATGGATTTTTTTTCAAAACATCCTTAATACATATATAACCCATTTTTTCATTCTTTTCAAAATTGGTGGAAAAAAATCTCAAAAATATCGTTTTTTCTTTTTTTTTTCATTGCTTCATCTCCCAGTGCAACAATTTTCCACTTAAAAAAACCCATTAATGTGAATGAATGGTCGTGGTTGGCTAATCAAGGTCAATTATAATTTTTTTAAATTTACCCTTGAAAGTTGGGACAGCAATATCCTATGTATATTTATAGTTCCAAATTGAATTTCACATTATTTAAAGCCTGAATTTCATCAAAATTGGTTTTAAAGCCATTATATTACTGGCAAGAGGGCTACTCTAACTTACCTTCCTATTTAAGAAAAAATTGGGTACTATTAAGAGGCTGTCATGCTTTGATAGGCAATTTTGCACTTAATTTTGTGCACTATATAAGAGCACACCAGTGTTTTTTAAAAAATAAATAAATAAAATAATATTATTTATTTATTTTAAAAATATTATTATTAATTTTTAAATGCTGAAATTCTGTTAGGGGGCAAAAAAAAATATAGTGAAGCACACTATATTCCAAGTATAGAATTTGATTTCTATTAACCAATTGTAACTGACCAAACAAATAGGCCATTGGGATCACAAACAACAACTTTTCATTCCATCTTTGCCTTCAATTGTTGTTGCTAGGGGGTTGTTTTTTAAAGGATTTTGTAATAAAGTCAAAGTGGTGATCACTGAGAAGTTAATTTAACCACACATATTAGATATGAAAGTAGAAAAAAGAAAAATCCTTCTATATTCTTGACAAGTTATTGAAACTTATCATCAAAATCTGGCAATTTGAAAAAAAAAATCATTGAAATCTGATGAATTTGAGCCATTTTTTCTTTGAAAAATCTTTGGCATTGGTTGAAATCATGTTTTTCAAGTTGAAATTATTCAAAAATTTGCAAGTCAAGACTGGGTACAATTTAGAGTTGTGAGTCAACTTGTGAATCAACAAAGAACAACACTTGTAATCTCATTATTTATGAGAGCATATATGTATGCTCCTTTTAAAGTTATTTTCCAATATTGTTGCTTCTTATACTTGATCTTAAGTGTTTCGATTACTCTACAATGGAAAGTGATTGTAAATGTAGTCTTACACCATGCAAGATTTCAAACATATTTCCCATTACATTACCTTGCTATCATCATAAACTCTCATGTGCAAACAAGATTTGAGTCACTTCCCATTTTGTTGTTGTCATCGGAGAATCTGATGTGTTCATAGAACTTCATGTGCAACAAACTATGACTTACAAGCTAATGGAACAAAACCCTAAGGCCATCTAAAGTTCAAATTGTTATGTGGTGTAATGGGGGGACATTTATTCGTATGTCACAAAAATTATAATTTCAAACTCTGGACACTCCCAAGATGGCTTGTTATATTCCCAGCATGTAATCGTGCTACCTGGGTTAGAAGAGTAGGACTTTGAGCAAGCAAAAAAGGAATATAAGCAAAGACTAAAGAAAAATAACAAATAACAACAGATTAATAAACATTGCGAACATGGCATGCTTAGAAATCGTACAAGGGATGAAACAAAAAACCTTCTATCATCACCGCATAAAAGAGTGTAATATGATTACTGATCAGCATTTCTGATTGGCCTACCATAATGATTGGTCCAGGTGGTTTGATATCAGTAGTGCCCCACTATTTGCTGTCGCAGTTTCAGTTTTATGGGTGGGGTTGCAAAAAAGTAAATAACTAAGCTTGGATGTGAAATATAATTTTGCAAGGTCACATGCTGAGCACTGCTGGAGATGCTCTAAGGACTAATTGACAAGGTGATTCTTGTATGCTCATTGCTTACATTTGCACACACATGTATACACAAGTTATACAATTCCCAACGTGTGGTCCTATACGTAATGAGCGCCGCCATGAGTGTCATCATCCATTTTATTCATAACAAAATGCCAAAATGACTTCTTATTAGTGTGCATAACAAGATATTGTGCATCAAATTGAAACACCCACATTATTGGGGACATACACCTCAAACAAAAGTTGCATGCCCCCACGTCCTGGAGTTAAATGGGTGGATCTAGAAATGCCCATAAACAGCAAGTCATCAACTAAAAGCTTGTACGACGATAATCGCGTTGGAGTGGGGCATTCCCGAAATAAATAGTCACCTCGAAAGGTGTAATCTTTCATAATGCATGGCATTTTCCAGGGAGACCCATAGGGTATCATTGGAGGAAAAAAAAAGAAAAAAGATGTGAAGTGTTTCGAAGAGGGAAACATGGGCTTTTCATTTTTCAAAATGCCCTGCCGTTGGCGAAAGACAGATTCCATTTGATAATTGCACTCCAGATACACAAAAAAATTCTGCTTTGGGCTCAGGGTTAACATGATTAAATGCATGCTAACCTCTAATTTCAACTTTTTTTTCAATTTTTTATACTTGCAATCTTATGTAGGGTGATACCCAGGGAGGAGGGCATTCCTGACATAAGCACTGTCTTGATGGGGAGTCAAGGGGCGCTTACTTTGGGAATGCCATGTTCAAAGGGTATTAGAGTTATCCATAAAGTCACCCTGTCTTCACCCTGTCTTTGGGCCTACTTTCACCCCCTATCCCCTCTTTCAGTGGTATCAGCAAAGTAATAATTTTTTTTTGTTAAATCTCAATATGAGATGTTGAAACTCAGAGTCTAATGCACAAGGTTCAAGAGAAATTATAATAATTGTACCAGTAGGAGCAGTGAAAATACATGCAGCAGCAGCAGTGGAGGCGCTTAGGAAAATTGAAAAATAGTATAAAACTTAGGTTATCACCAAAATTGATGGTATTCTGAGTTTCACCCCCATTCAATGAAGATGCTGCTGTCAGGGCATTCTGCCTTGAGAAGCAAAGGGAGGAGAGGTAGTTCCACTTTTTGAAACACTTGCCTTTAGCAAAAAGGCAAAGAAAAGAAACAAGTTGTACTCTGTAATGGGCTCTCTAAACACACTACAAAACAAAAGTTGACAGGTTCTTTCATACTATGGAACTAGGCCAGTTGGTTGAGATGCCATTCCATTCCATCAGCTGGTAATTTGTTCTAGTAGGGCCCGTGCTAGAGTGTAACTGGGAGGTCCTCGCCCTTCATTCCGATAATTATCAGTTCACAAGGGAAGCACCTGCACAACTAAAAAGTGGAACAAAACATACGACCCACCTGCCCACTTATGGACAACCCTAAAAAGAGTACCCGAATAAGACATGGAAACCAGACATGAAAACCAGTTCGGGTTTGGGTGTCCTATTAAAGCACTTTTTCAAGCTTTAACTAAGTGGGACACAAAGCCAAACCATCTACTGTTTCCACTTTTGAAGAGATCAGTTTCAGTTGTATTAGGAGTTGACAGTGGAGAACCTACTTGAGATGTGAATCAACTGTGTGCACTACACTCTAACAAGAGGCAACTGTAAAAAGCCTTGACCACCTAAAGGAAGAGCATCTCACCCCCACTGGGCAATACTAATAATAGCCCCTTCCATTAGCCAAGGTTAAAAAGGGTGACCAACAGAATTAAAATAAAAAACCCTTCTGAGTCAATGAGGTGAGGCAACATGTACCCAAAGGCCTAGCTTTCTTCCTTTGGGAGATTGGGAGGGGGCAAGCAACAAGGGATCAATTTTTTTTGGAATTGGGTGTCACCAAATGTCTTCCATATGCAGGTCCATGTCAATTTTGGTGCTTTAAACTAGAAGCACCCAACATTGTCAATGGACCTTGAACTATATACTCTATCTAATCTGGCTTCCTACAACCATTGAAATATGCTTATAAATGCATTGATCATATCAGTTGTCAATTTAAAATTATTTTAAAAAAGTGGTTTAATATTATACTCCAACCCATTTCCAATACTTTCAAATCCGGCCCATTTCATGACATATTTAAAGCACATGTGGCCATGGTTTAAGGATACTCTGTTGGACCACATTAAAACCCTTCTTCTTTTTGTCGAGGATTTGAGGTGTTACACTCACCGTTCACAAGGGGAGCCTATTAGCAATACCTATCACAATTTTTTACACACTCACAATAACTAATTTTTAAAAAAAATTGAAAATCAACTTCAGCTTAGGTTGAGTTTTTAGTCGTCTTTTTTAAAGGGAAAAATGGACGAATCTGATTCACTCAACACGCTTATTCTGACAGGCATGGGTCTTTTTACTTTAGATGAAAATCAGACATACAATGATCTCTGACAAGATAGAGGAAAGTAGGGGGGGCTTATGTTCAAAGGCTATGACAGCCTATAAGGAAAGCCTATATGTGAAGGGTAAATCAGCATGCAGTGGAGTTATATTTGAGAAGGGACAAGGGGCAACACTTATTATGGCTCATCCACTTAACAATTGGCTGATCTTTATGTCCGATACATCAGGAAGGACATTACTAATATACCTTTACAGTTGACAAATTGTCATGTGAGTTGCACTTGTTGCCCTCCAAAAGCTGCCAGGGTTAAAAGCTCTTTTGATATTATTTCCCATTCATGGTCTCATTTACTTTGGTAGAGTGTGCATGGAGTTGATTGTGCATGATGACATGTTTAAGTATGGCCGCCGAGTCAAATTTACATGCAGATAGGATTACAACGGTACACATTGTAGTGAGAGAGATGGAGTCACTTTTTTATTCATCAATTTTCAATGCAATTTCAACTTGAGCTGTTGAGCAACACTTCCCACATTTTAATAATAAGAGCAATTAACCTTTTTATGCTAGATTGTCAGCCAGCACAGCTCTTTTGGAACTTGCTACTTTCAAACACCAAGTGAGAGAGAGAGTCTTTGACACATGGCTGCTATATAGTAAACAAAAGCCTACATAGCATTTCCAATGCTACACCTTAGACCACTCGGCCATCTTTCCTACGGTACTTTCCAATTTTAGTCTACAAGTCTATGGAATAGCAAGCAAGTCTTTCTCTATTTATGTGCTTGTCATGTTGGATGGTGTTAACTCTCATGATTTTAAACTCAAGTTAAATGGGTAAAAAGTCTACTGGTTTTATGAGGACGAGTCATGAAAAAATCATTTTATTTCATTAGACCTCGCATATTGAACTTTTTATTGGCTCCACTTCAACATGATTTTGCATATTTAGAAATTTAGTTCCCCATTATAATTTAAAGGCATAGACACAATATTTGCAAGCATATGCAATGTTTTGAAAGGGTCAAGGAATATGCACAATGTAAAACTAAATACCTAGATTATCTATAAAAATGGTTATAATGAATGGATAAAATTTGGATGAAAAAAAGTTGAAAAAGCTTTTCATCCAATATAATGATGTTCCCTTCTACTTTTAACACGTTTCACTTTCCAATTTCAAGATTTGGAATGTTTTTTTATGTTGCATTCTATAAGGTAGGTAACCTAACCTATGCCATTTAAGCCTATTAAATATGTAGTCTAATTGAGGTCACCTAGGCCTATAAGGTTGAATAAATTATAACCTACATGTTATCTAAGTACATGCATTTATTAATAAATACTTTTTACCTACCTATAACGTACCTATTTATGTAAGTAATACATAAAAGAATTCAGGTTCACTTAATGTAATATGTTTTAATTTTTTTTTATGGAAATTGATTGCAATATGTTGGTGCAAAATCATGTTCGTTATAATTATGTAGTCCAAAAAATCACCTTATGGGGTGGTGGTGCAATGGTCAAGGATTTGAATCTTCAATGTAAAGGTGAAAAACTTAACCCCAAATTTGCAACCTAGGCTACCTTAGCTACTTAGGTAGCCTAGGTCGCAAAGCCTACTAGACCACATAACTTAAGTTATTTGGCCTAATTTATAAGGCTTGACTTAACTTAAGTGGTTTAGTTTAGCCTAGGTGGTTATGCTAGGTGGTTTAGCCTAAGCTTATGACATAAAGTTGTTAGATAAATAAATAAATAAAATTTTGGCATTAATTATTAGGTTTATTAATTAAGTAGGTAGGTAGTGTAAATAGGGTAATTAATTAATTTATATTTTCATATTAATTTTAAAATATATATATTTATGGTCATTGCCCAAATTATATTATTGTCGTGGTGGTTTAATAAAAACAACCTAGTTAAAAAAATGTAGTAATAAAACCAACAAAAAAAAACTCAGTCAAAATAGTCAAGTCCAAATCGACTTGTCCAAAATGGCATTTTGGTCAACTTGGACATGGGTGCAAAAAAACTATAAGGGGGAATGTTTTTTAACCAAAATTCCCAATTCAAAAAATCATGATTTCTTGTAGTGAAATTGATTTTTAGCCACTAACTAAAAATTCACATCAAATAATTAATGATTATAAGGCAAAAAATTTATAAATTATAAGGTATTAATTATTTATTTGTGCATTAATTATGTGTTTGATCATCTATAATTTTATAATATGCTTATTAAACATATATGTATGTTTATTTTCTAGTTTTTTTCTCTTTTAATTCACAAGTTTTTAATGTTTTGTGTATATTATTAAATAATTATATGATGTTCATTAAGAAGATTTTTAGTTAGTAGTCCTATCCATGAAGACTTTTAGTCATGTAATCATACCCATGCTTACAAGAATACAACTAAGCACAAAATATGGCATATATCACAGTATGATTAAATAATGGTCATTAATCATATTTGTTAGACCTCTTCCTAGTATAATCCCGAAGCTTTCAACACACCCCTCTCACCCCTTTTAGTGTTAGAAGCTAGGAACGTGCCCCAAGTCTTTCCCGATTCCGCAACTTGAGCAAGTTAATCCCAACTTGGGACTAACCAAAGGACTTAGGAACGCGTCATGTATAGAATAGGTATGTAAAGGTTATGCACATATAAATTAGATACATATAACCTAAATATTTATAAACCATGTACATATAAAATAGGTTATACCGAGGCTAACTACATGTAATTAAATAAGCTTAGTTTACTTTCACATAAGTATACATATTATATACCTAAATAGGTACATAATAAATCGTATATTGGTATTTAGTTTCGATACATAAGTTATGGTATATTTAACCTATGTATAAATTATAATATACCTAGCCTAATTATAGGTTAAAATAGACATATTTTAAGTACATATCTTAAATTTTATTTAACTTAAATATAAATTGATTAACTTAGTTTAAGTATAATTTAAATAAATTTAACTAGATCATACATATGTTAGTGAAACATGACCTAGATAAATTTAGTTTAATTTAAGTATATTTTTACCTATATTTACATTGTATTCATTTTTATGTTATTTAGTGACTATTTCAAATTTAAGTACAAACATGTGACATTTAGATTAATGCACCCCCACACTCTTTGAAGGGCTCAAATGTGAGTCCAAAAATGAAAACAATATAAGAAGGAGTTGGGGTATGCTCCCTAGTTCATATCATTTTAGGGGTAAGAGGGCATGTTGGAATTCTGGGATAAGGATTATAAAGAATGACAAGCGGGTCAACTATTCACATGGGCCTATACAAACCAAACAACGAATTGGTTAGTGCGTAGTTATAGCACTCTTGGTGCACAGATGAATCACAGGTATACATGAACTCACAAAACTCACCACAGTCCGGACTTGGGGAAACCACCACCTTATAGTATTTTTTGTGCTTGTTGATGGGGCTTGCACCCAAATGTCATTTTGTCACAAGATTCACAAGTTGGGAGTCCCGAAATTCTCAAAATTGGGACTTTCGCAATTTTGGAAGCTCATAACTTTTTGTGAGGACCTCTGATTAAGGTGAGATCTAAAACAAAGTTGTAGACCTCATCAAGAGTTTTTTAATGATATTTCGTACAGCACTTACAAACAAATAAGTCAAGGAGATTCTCGACTTTGAATGGTCGGGAGTCAAATTGGTAGTTTGATTTTAAACATTTCTTTTAACCATAACTTGTGTTTTAAATACTTGAATGGGACGTGCGAGCCCATTTTAAACATCTACATTCTTAGAGCTTTGCAATGGTATAATGAAATCTTCAATCCAATGAGTCTTGGCTCCTTAAAATGCTCTTTGAAAATTTGGAAGTCTATTGGGCTTTCAACTCCCAAAATGGGAACTCACTTGAAAGTGTGTGGGTTCATTTTTTCACACCTTCTTACATTCCTGGAAGCATGAAATGTGACTCTCGAACTTCATTTTGGCCCGCACCTTTGCAAGCCTTGTTTTGGTTGAAGTCAAAGGCTAGGGTCGGCTAAATTGAATTGGGTGATTGGCTATAGTGGTTTGTCCATGCATTTTTTAGTAGTGATGATTCATAATGATAAGGATGATTGAAATATTGATTTATGATTAATGGACATTTTATATCAATTGAATTTAATTCCAATTCACTTAATGTAAGTTGTGATTTTGATACAAAAGTGTGTTCTTTAAAAGGAAATGTATTAATGAATTTAAATGCATGATACAAAGGTAAAAAGAACACAAGGTAAATAGCAAATTGAGCAACCATTTGTTGAGCATTAAGAATGCATAACCTAATTTTTGAATTTTCATATTTTCATTTATTTTATTTGCAATGCATTTTTGTACAATTGAATGTAATTATGATGTTATTGATTTGTTTATTTCTATCATATATGAGATTATGATTCTTTTAATCATTACCAATAATGATAATATGCATTGGGCATGTTGGCCATTAAGTTGAATTTGTAATTTTGAAAACACTATCCAATTTGTTTAAAATTATTTTCAAATTCTTCCAAAATTTGGAATTTATTAAATACATGTTATGTGCAATATGTTGTAGTTGCATATGGGTCCAAAATAAATTGGACAATTATATTTGCAAGTCACAAATGAATAGCATGCATATTAAATGCTTTCAAAAGTTGAAATATCTTTTTTACTCATGTATTTAAGTATTGTTTTATAAAAAAAAAATGTCAACAAATTCTCAAGGTTTGAGGATTTTTGTTTCACGCATGGGAAACAATGGGTAATGAAATCTATAAAAAAACATGATTTTTTTCCCCCTAAATGTATGCATGTGTTGATGTTACACATTTTGTAATGAATTTAGTAACAATGATAAATCATAAGAAATGTACAAATCTATGAATCATTGAATTTCTTCATTTGTGTTCATTCCATACATAGGTGCATCTTTAATCCATAAAACTCCATGGTTATGTTCACTTTCACAATTTTGGAATTTAGTATCAATGAAAAAATAAAGAATTTTTTAAAAAAAGGGAATGATTTTTCAAAATAAATTTGTAGAATGATGATGTTTTATAATTGTGATATCTTGCACATGTGATAGGGGTAGCTTGTGTCAATTTTACCATGTGAACAAATTATAAATGTTTTTTATTTTATTTGGAAAATTTAATATTGTAACATGTAAAGTGTGTAAAACTTTCACAAAAGGATTTCACAAGTTTTTCATAGATGTGAAAGTGACAAAAAATGTTGGAAAACCACGTTGTCGAATCATTTCAAGTAAATTCTTTCGTAACTTTTCAAGATAATAAAATGTATTGTGTAAATTTTCCTAATCACAATAACCTATGTATGATTTGAAATTTTCATTTAAATTTGGTTGATTTCATATTTGAAAAGCTTTTAAGGTTATATCGTATAATTTTCCTTTTCAAATTTCACCCAATTTTAACTGATTATTTCATAAAGAGAAAACCTTAACAATTAAAAAAAAAGGTTTAAAATTTCTGTTCAAAAATCCCCAAATTTATGAAACATCCACGATTGAATTATTTGAAAAACCTTTAGAAATTATCGAAGATGGCCATAAAATAATGTTGGAATTTTTTTGTTATTCTGGGTGTTTATCTTTAAATAAACTTAGAAGATGGAATTGTTCACTTGTGACAATAAAATATATAGCATTCTCATAGTCCATTATTTTTGGAACCTTCAAAAAATAATGTATCATCAAATTTGTTGATGTATAATGTTTTTCTTCACTTTCAAAATCAAATTGTTTAATAATGAATTCACATAATTTTGAATTTCAAAATTTGAATTTATATGTAAAAGAAAAAAATTCCATTTATGATAAATGATAACATTCAATTTTTTGTATAATGGTGTTTCAATTAAATATTGTTAAAAGATCATCACCATATTTGAATGAACATTTTTCAATATATAAGGTGGTTTATATTCAAAACATTATTTAATGTACACCTTTTGTTACTTCATCATATGGCAAATGTGGTAATATTGATTGAATTTAATGCACATTTGAAAATACATTAATAACATTACCATTCATTTTATATTTTCCATAATAAAATAAATTTTTTTTTTGAACAAATGTAAAATATGATGAAATAATTTTTTAAAATTGTTTTAATATCCGAATTGATGAAATGATTTTGTTTTTACAAATTTTATTTGGCACTTGATATAAATGTATTTTATTTTTGTTGATGTTATGTAAACAACTTGTACATATGTATGTTGTTGAATTAGGTTTTATTTGAATTTGAAAATGTACTGAAAGTTATTTTGACATTTTATTTGAAAAATGTTTATTTGAAAAAACATAACCTTTCACCAAAAAAAAATGGAATTATGGTAACATCTTGCATTTGTTTACTGTAAATGTTAATGTATTTTTTTATATTTTATGGTAAAGACATGATGCCAAAATAAATTTCAATTAGTGTGTCAATGACAGGCTGATATTCATGAAACATTTCAATGTTGTTGCTGACATAGTGATTCATAAAAAACCTTGTAAAAGACCAATTTTTTTTCTTTTCCATGTCATTCAATTGAATTTTTTTTTCGCATATATTCATGGAATTCATTTTCAATATGTGACAAATTATTCTTTCAAATTGTCTATTGGGAAAGTGTGATGTTCCATATGTTTAAAACACACCCCAATTGATGATGTTCATCTCATACAAACGCAAAATAATGACTCAACATAGAAAAGTTGAACAACAATATAGTACCATGTTAGGGTTGGAAAATTAATTTGAATTTTGGAAATACAAATTGTCATGTGTAAAAAAAAAAGAACATGATCAACATGGCATAATTAAACAAGTTTTCATTAAGCTTGTGATTTGGGATGTAAAAAAACATGTAAGTTTGGGGCATTGAATTGAAGCCATATGTTGAACTTTTAGTTTTTACTAATATGATTATAAAAAATAATGTTGAATCAACAAGTTCTAACCAAAAAAAATTAATTACCAAAAAAAAATCCTTTTTTGGTTGTGATAAATTTTTCTTATGTACTAAGGATTTTGTAACTATCAATTGATGACTGTAACAATACAATTTTTGTTAATTATTAGCCATTGGTACGTACCTAAATGATTTAATATCTCATTTTTGTAATATCTTAATAATTGATTAACAATCTAAAACTCTTTTGGTTGTTGTGTGTGAGAAAATTCTTCTTACGACATTATAAATGGTAATCCTCAATATGAAGACACCCACTTTAAAATCTTGTTTTGAAATGTGGGGTTGAAATTTAATTCACAACCTTGTAACAAGTTTTGACTTTAAATCTTATTAAATCCAAATTTGGTGAGACAAGGGTTAAAACTTAAAATCCATCATCAATTCAGGTCTAAGGCTAAATCAAATCCTTTTGGGTTTCTTTGGGTTGCATATGAGTTCCAATATTTAAAACATCTGTTTGATTTGAGTTAGATGTTTTGCTAAACTTAAAATTTGAAAATTCATTGCATTGAGTTTAAAAAATTGAATTTATATTCAAATTCGAAATTGGCCAAGAACTTAAATTTGGCCAACATTACTACCTACCTCCTTTCGCAAAAATGCATGCTATGAGATATGCTTCCTTTTATTTGAGTTCTTGTATTTGTATTACAAGTCTAGATGATGTTAATAAAGGCTTTTCAATTGAGCTCATTATAAAATGTTTTATCATTTAC
>Ga0116229_10004811_pt1 | contig 22116 bp, 26 predicted proteins | sample S1TSphgellanicum_3_FD_87313 | JGI IMG/M metagenome (GOLD analysis project Ga0116229, IMG submission 87313) | Host-associated microbial communities from peat moss isolated from Minnesota, USA - S1T2_Fc - Sphagnum magellanicum MG | ecosystem: Host-associated > Plants > Peat moss > Unclassified...
ATTGCAGATGATTCAGTTTCAATTCCATGTTTTCTTATTTTTTAATTTTTTTTTTAATTCTTCTAGTCAATTTCCAAAAAAATCGAATTATTATTTGTTTCAAATGACCTATTTTCCTCCACTTTAATTTCTTTACATTCAAAACGATTTTTTTTTTTTTTTTTTTAAACTTTTTTTTTTTTTTTTGGGTGCGGGGGGGGGGGGGGGGGGGGGGGGGGGGGGGGGGGGGCGGTTGTCAAGGTTCTTTTTCTTTTGATTTATTGAAGGGGAAGGGGGTTGATTGTTTTTTAAAAATTCATTATTGGGGTGAGGGTCGGTTTAACTAATTTAATCTTAGCTAAAATAAACTAAACTTAGTTAAACTAACCTAAACTTGGCTAAACTGAATTCAACTTGGCTAAAATAATCTAAAATAAACTAAATTTCACAAAATTAACATAATCTTGGTTTAAATTAATTAAATAAATCTTGATTAAATTAACTTAAACTTGGATACATCATTTTGTTTTAGATATAATAGGTTAGTTAAACTAATCTAAACTTGGGCAAATTAAATTCAACTTAGCTAAACTAACTTAAAATAAACTAAATTTGACAAAATTAAATAAATCTTGGCTAAACTAACATAAGTTTGGTTAAACTTGATTGAACTAACATAATCTTGACTAAATTAACTTAAATTTGGATATGTCATTTTGTTTTAGATATAAATTCAGGATGGTTATTTTAAAAATAAAATCAAGGAACTTTGAAGGTTTTTAAGATCTCAATATTATTATACCACCATAGTAAAAGAAAAATGGGTTTTTTCAACTTGTCCAATGTGACTATTTTTGTCTAAGGTGACTAATTTTTGTCGCATGCAACTAAAACATTAATTGCCTTGGACAAAAATAGTCATAGAAGTTGATTACAAAACCCCATTTTTTTTCCTAATTAGTTATTGAAATAAATATATTTAGAAATTCAAAAATTACAAAATAACACATGAGTGAAATTATTAAAACAACAAAATTAGGTCAAAAATAGGTGCTAGCAATTTCCTAGAGGGGATCAAGGTCCAAATTGCCACATTACACAAATTTTTTATCATAAAGTTGCCTTATTTAGATAATAGGTGCCAACAAGTCATCAAATTATAAGATGATTCTTAAATATTTCTACTTTCCCCTTTCATTTTTAGCCATTTCTAAATCCTAAACCTTAAGCCTCTTATGCATGATTGTAACCCACCTACTCCACAAATTTTGCAGGTGGGGTCGGGGGAAGGGAAGCTTTGTTTGTATCTGTACGAATATCTCCCATTTATCAAATTTTAAATATTAATTGTTGGAGGGAAAAAAAACACAAATTGGTACATAATTTAGTTGATTGCAATATGAGTTGTGGACCTAGCCATAGTTGCCTTTTATAAAATTTTCATTCAAAAATTGAAACTACCATTTATGTTCAAAGACAAATTTCATTTCATATTTAATTTCAATAACTTTTCAATACCCCTAATCAACATTTTAACCTTTTGCATAAGATAACATTATAAATTCAGCTATGAAGTTTGTTTAACAATCATGAATTGAAAGGTCCATAAAATATAACATGAACTTTTGTTGTTCTTTGCGAAATATGTATTTATTTTTATTTGAAAAGTATTCAAAATTCAAAATTTTCAAATTGACTCCATCATTTCAACTTCAAGGGGAAAAACATGAATTGAAATTTTCAACCCTTGACTTGAATATGTGACCATGGTTTTGTTTTTCAATTTTGTGATATCAAATTTTGGAATTTTTTTGAGAAAAGTTTCCAAAAATTAGTCAAATTTATTCTAAAAGCACAAAATTTTTCAAATTTTTCTCAATTTTTAAATTAATGTGATGATGTGTTAACCATAATGGATATTTGGAAAAGGGATTCAGTGAGAGAAATAATGATGAAACAAAAAGGATTGAATCAAATGAAAAGGCTATCATATGATGCATAATACCAAAATGGCCATGCCATGTCCTGTCCTTTATATCTTTAAATAAAATACCTAGGTAACTTAGAATCTTGGGATAAAAAGTTTAAATAACCTAGGGTTAAAAGTTTAGATAATCTATAGTAAAAAAATAAGGTAACCTAAGGTAAAAGATTTAAGTAATCAAAAAGCTCACGTAGCCTAAGGCAAAAAACCTAGGTAATTTTGTGCAAAAAAAAAAGTAATTTATAGTAAAAAGCCCAGGTAACGTAAAGTAAAATGCTTCTGTAAATAAAAAAGCTTAGGTAGCTTAAGTTAAAAAGCTTAATAACCTATGCATCTTAAAATAAAAAAGTCTAAGTAGCCTTTAGGGTTTGTGTGTTCATGGTTATTTGGTGAAGGATCTAGAGGCTATTTAGACTACTCAAATATTTTCAAATTATTTTGCTGTTTTTATTTTAAGATGCATAGGTTACCTTAGCTTTTTACCCTAGGCTACCTAAGCTTTTTTATTTACTTAAGCCTTTTACCTTAGGCTACCTACATTTTTTAATGTAAATTACTTCAATTTTTTACACTAGATGACCTAGGATTTTTATTATAAATTACATAAACTTTTTACCCTAGGTTACCTAAGCTTTTTATCCCAAGATTCCTAGTTTACTTAAACTTTTTATTTTAGGACCCTGGGCTACTTAGGCATCTTATTTAAAGATTCTGAAAACAAGGCATGGCCATTTTGGTGGGTCTTGGTGAGCCTTAGAACAATCTACAATGCTTACTGCAAGTAGTTTGATCTTAAATAACATTAAAAGTACGAAGAAGTTCCATAAGTTTGTTTCACTCACAAAACCTTATCCTTTTTTGTGAGCTACTAAGAAAGCATGAATTGAAATATATTTCAATTGTGGCATACCTAGTGACCATAAAAATATCGAATGTCAACCTTTAGGTTGCAATACATCTGCACTACCATCCAAAACTAAAGTATGAATACTCATGACCTTGTCAATTCTTTCATACATGTACAACCAACTTATAGCCATTTTGTAGAAAATCACAAAGTTACTTAAACATAAATAAAATCCAATTCAAAATGATGGACAACTCTAAAGGACTTTTTGGAAGTATTCATCAACCTATGAAACATAGTTATATCTTTTTAGAATTCTGAAGCCATGAGAACATTTATAATGTGTGGTTTTTTTGAACCCAAACATCAAGCACATGGGGCAACAAGATTAGTTCAATCAAAATGCATGAATGAATTCAATTAGGGCCTCTTTTTAAATTAGTAAAAACTTGACACTCACTTGGTAATACTCATACGTATATTGGTGTTGGTTCACTCATGATTTTGGTGGCTAGCAAGGTGGTTGAAAGATACAAAGCTATTACATTGTTGCCATCTTGCCTTCCACAAGTGCTTCCAAGTGAAAGATTTATGGATATATCATGATTCTCCATTCCAAGATATGCATTTCGGGTACTGAACATCATCTTCAAATTGTTCTTGTAAACCTTAGTAATCCAATGTCCTTCAATGTTCAACCCTACACTCCAAAAAACCTAATGTTGTTACAACCACACCTAACTTACACCTTTCAAGTTCCAAAACTCGGACACTTGTTGATTGCATGCTAATGCACACAAAGATGTCAACCACAACTAAAGGAGGCATAAATAATATACCATAGTTAACAATCATTGGACATATGTTTTCAATCCTAAAATTGTATTTTTTTGTGACTGTTCTGCTTTAGCATTCGAATGCATGCATCTACCAATTGTGTGAAGTTGGTAATAGATTGACTTAAGGCCTTCAATCCCATCCATTGAGCCAACTCTTCATCACCAATGATGTTTTTCAATTTTTCATGGCCTTGTGCATGTTTGATGGATTGTGACGCCAAATGGCCCAAAGAAGAATTTGATATTGTTCACCCCGTATTTGACCCAAGCAATCAACACCATACCTTCCTTCATGTAATGGGACATTGCCCAATGCTTACCTGTTGTGCAAAAGGTGGCACTTGGGACAATTGTTAGGTGAGTGGGGAATGGAATTATGGTAACCCACCCTAAGATGTGATCCAAGACATTTGAAGCATTGATAACCATCTAGCAATAATGGACAATTTTGATTAGGGTGACACATGTCTAAATCATTGCCATAAACACAACATAGGAGACAATTGGGTTCATCAAGAGCAACAAATCAACGAAAATTCATCAAGGATGTAAGATCCTCATTCATGAAAGAGGTGAGCATCATTGCCCGCACCCTAAGCATCAATAATGGTAAGGGTGGTTGCAATGACACCACTTATGATTGTCGTAGACAGTTGTTGACGGTTGTGTGGTTGGAATTAGGTTTCACCGTTGGGATTGACCATTAACAATTAAATGAAAATTGTGCTATTGACAATTTTTTGTGTCCATGATCCAAGCCTTGGGTTCAACAAAGGATGAATCGATGTGCATAGTTTCAATTCTTGATTTTGTACTAAAAATCATTTGGCTAATACTAGGTTGACCATCACAAGCAAGTCGGCTTGACTCTTGGTGTGGAGTAACAAAAGATCTAAAATATCCATGATGAATGATAAGCTTGACAAATGGATAGTTGTACCCACACCCAATGACCCCAATGGCCACCATAACACGCGCTTCGCCTAAAAGCCATGACTGTAACTACATCTTCTTAGTGTCTTCATTAAGATGGGCATGAAAATGAATAGACCTGGTGTAAGCCACATTTTTGGCACTTGATGCCATTCACTCAATAGACTATCATGTTAAACAATATACAATTGCCCTATTAGTTCCAGAAGATACATTGTAATCCCATTCGATGAGTTGTTGAATGATTTGATCATCCACATCAACCATTTCATCGATAACATACCCAATCAATGGGCACACCATAAATATCTGAATGATAATGAATGTTGTGGACATCACAATCTTAAGGTTAGTCTCTTGATATGGGGACAAAGAGGTTGTCACTGTGACAAGTTGGCATCCCATAACCCATAATGGCAATAGGCACTTCATGACTAGTTTGAAATTTAATAAAAGCAAATGCGCTTCATGTATAACAACACAATGAAGCTTTTGTAATGATTCAATGTATGTGCTAGTTCCACAAACCTTAGAATTGCTAGTTCCATTGATATGAACAAGATGGATGGAAAATCATCAAATGTAATTGTATCCATGCCATAGGTTACATATCGCAAGCCAACTTGACTCACATTAGCTTCATGTCCCTTGACAAGGATAATGAGAGGTACCACCACAATGATGGTTTAATTAGTGACCATTAATAGGATCATGAACATAACTGATTTGCCATGTTTAGTGGGCATGACCACCAATAAATCAAGTCTATTTTCCAAGATTAATGTCATAACTAAACTTTATACCTTACATGTCCACTACTCATGGCCTAATTGATGAAGAACTCATAGAGAACACACTTCATGTGTTTAATCTTGAAGTGGCGGTGGGATATGTAGTTGAATGGTAGTTTGTGTGATTGAATACATGAGCAATGCAAGGAGAGACGCACATTTAGATTACAATGGACAATGGTTGTTGGGTTGATCAATAATTGTTGGAATTTGAATGGTTGAAGTATTTAATGGAGGTTGATTGATAGAGCTCCCATCGAGTTGTAATAAACGATGCCATGTTTCAACTGTTAATTTATATGTGTACATTTGTTGAATGTCCATGAATCTATGATCATTTGAACAATTGGCATAATGTTGTGTAACTGTGGCTAAAAAGTGTCCTTATGTTTCATCAATGGAAAATTACGTGCAATAACTTTGTTTTTCATGGCGTCGCCAAAGTAAATAGCAAGATGATGATAATTTATAATCCCTAAATTAATATTTGCATACTCAAGGAATGCAGTGGCCACCAAATAGAAAACATCTTGGCAATCCATGGTTACATCTCGTTCAATGGCCCAAATGTTCATGTATTGTTGAGCAACATTGATATTTCCATGCAAACCAACAATGAATGATGGCATTGGCCACATAAGCAACATGACGCGCTCCCAAGTTCCTAGTTAGACCCAAGATGGGTCTAGGTTACTCAAACAACGGAATTGTGAGGAACTTGGGGCACGCTCCCAGCTCTTAGCACTAGAAGGGGTAAAGAGGCGTGCTGAAGCTCTGGGATGGGACTAGGAAGAATGACAAGCTTTAGTTACTTGCTTGAACCTACATCAAACCAACCAACAAGTTGGTTAGTTCAATTTTTGGAGCACCTTTAGTGCTAGGACAAGCCACGGGCAACCCTGGATTCACAAGACTCACCACGGCCCGAACTCGGGGGAAGCCACCACCTTCCCCCATATAGTATTTTCTACGTTTCTCCAGGACACCTACATCCGAATGGCTTTTTGTCCCGAGACTCCCAAGGAGGAGTCCTGAAACTATTTGGGTTTAAACTTTCGGAATTTTGTGAGGTCATAACTTTTTGCTCAAACCTCCAATTGGGATGAAGTCTAAAGCAAACTTGTATCTCTCCTCGAGAGTTTTCCAACGGTGTATTGAACTCTACCTGTACGCAACTGGGTCAGGTTGATTCCCGACTTTTAATGGTCGGGAGTTAAATTGTCAGTTTGACTCTCGGCCCTTCTTTTTGCCATAACGTGTACTGCAGATGTCCAAATGGCCCATGCAAGCCCATTTTTGACATTTACACTTTGATAGCTTTCCAATGATATAAAGAAAGCTCCAATGCAAGGTGTTTTGGCCCTTGTAATTGAACTTTGAAGTTTTGGGAGTCCCGGAGGACTCCCGAGTCCCAATTTTGGGAGTGTGAATTTCATCTTCACACTCTTTCAAAATAGGGTTGTGACACAACATATATTCAACGAATAGCAAATTTAATGAACTAAGAATTAATTAATAATGAATTGAAAGTTAACTAAGAGTTAATTAATAATGAATTAGGACTGGATTACGAGTTAACTACGAATGAATTTAGAGTTAACTACAACTGAATTAAGAATTAACTAGATGTGCACCACTAGTGAACTCTAATGATGATGCTAGTGATGATGCTAGATAAGATGCTCGACATTTGGTGTTTGACAAGATGTTCAACAAAATGTTTGACAAGGTGTTGGAAATGTCTTCATGACATTACCTCCCTTTCTAGAGACGAGTTTCATGAGGAGCGGCCTTTGATTTGTTTGGATATCTATTATGAAATTCTTACACCTTTTCCATGGCATTTGATAGGTATTTAACCAGTTCCCAAGTTCATTTGTTGACATCATATCCTCATTAATGGACTAGGTATTGCACTTATCGATTTGATATTCTTGAGTTGAGAATTTTGTACATTTCGTATTTTTGATCGCCATGAACTTGAATAAGCGGAGGCGTCTCATGGACTTTCCTTGAAATGTTTGATGCATGGTAGGGCTTTAATAAGGAAATATGAAACACATGATGAATCTTCATGGAATAAGGAAATTTGAACTGGGAAGCCATCACATTGATTTTTTTACAATTGTGAATGGACCAAGCCTCTCATAGTCTAGATTCTTCGATGGTTTCATTATCTTAATGTTTTGTTGTCAAAGCCAAACTTGGTCAAAATTTGGGTGTAAACCATGATTTGGAAATAACGATGTTTATTGTGTTGATGGGTGTACTATATTGTTGTACAAAAACTCTACCAATGGCAAGAGTTTCAACCAATTATTTTGATGGTAATTGGTTATACATTGTAGATATTGTTCCAAGATTTGATTAACCCATTCTATTTGTCCATTTGTTTGGGGATGGAAAGGGTTGACGACAACTTCACCTTCATGCCTAAAAGTTCAAAAAACCTTTTCCAGAACTTGGACACAAACTGGGGTTCATAATAAAAATGATATTTTTAGGAAAACCATGATACCGAAAAATATGGTCAAGGAATAACTTGGTTGTTCTTTTGTCGGTTATTATTTTGGTGCAAGGAATGAAATGAACCATCTTTGTTAATCAATCCACCACCACCTAGATTGAATCATAAGAACTAGAAGGTGGGAGGTCCATGATGAAGTCCATGGATATTGAAGACCATGAAAATGTTGGAATTGGCAATGGTTGGAAAAGTCCATGAAGTTGATGATGAAGATTTTTTGTCCTAACACATATGTCACAAGATCTGACAAACTTTTTCACATATTTCCAAAGTTGTGGCCACTCATATTTACAAGACATTACTTCCATGGTCTTGTTGAATCCAAAGTGGCTTGCAACTAATGCATTATGTTTATCTTGGAAAACTTGAAATCAAATAGGGCCATCAAAGACATATAATAGCCCATCATGTATAATGACTCATTTCAAAACTCAAACTTGTCAAAATCTCTAGAAGCTTTTTTAAAATGATTTAAAAAGATAGTGGTAAATGAATCATTGATTAGATTTTCATGAATGCATTTGATAGGGGTTTGGTTTTTTGGAGTTATTGATAATGCTTGGAATCAAAGGTGTTCAAGCTTTAGGATGACATCACATTATTGTTCGTAGGTCACATCCCCCTCCTTAGGCATGAGGTACGAGCAATGAAATAATGTGTCAAGTTACCCTTGTTGGCGCCTAGGATGGTACATGATGACAAACTAGAATTGAGACAATGACAATGCCCATCAAGCTTGGCATCAATTCAAAACACAAGCTATCATAACATACTACAAATTTTATGGTCCAAATACACAGTGATTTCATGTTGAACTCCTTCAAACAAATGACACCACTCTTTCGAAAGCATCCACGATGGCAAGAAGTTCCTTATCATGAATCTTGTAGTTAATCTCGACAAGAAAAACTTAAAAGAACAGAAGTCAATAGGATGAAGAAGATTGTCTTCTCCATGTTGTGAGTGTATGGCACCAAGTGCAAAGTTAGAAATGTTTGTCTCTAAGACAAAAAGGTTTGGAAGGGTGCACATGAATAAAAATGGGGTTGTTGTGAATGAAGTTTTCAAGGATTGGAAAATGTTTTCAACTTCAATTCCCTAGGAAAAAGGTTGATCCTTTCGAGTCAAACAAATAAGAGTGGCCACTATTGTAGAATAGTGGGCAATGAAACATCAATAGAAGTTCGTGAATCCAAAAAAACATTAAACATCATGAACCAAAGTTGGGGTAGCCCAATCAATAATGGTTTGAAGCTTACAAGAATCCATGCAAACTTTGTCTCCAAAGATGATATACCCAAGGAAGTCCATTTTAGTTTGATGAAATTCACATTTCTCTAATTTGGTATAAAGTCCAATTTCCATGAGAATTTCCAAAATGAATCATTAATGTTGTTCATGTTCTTTCAAAATCCTTGGAAAAAATGAAGATGTCATCAATGTAACAAACCACAAAATCATCCAAAAATTCATGGAAACATCATCCATCAGGTGTTGGAATATTGTAGGTGCATTGGTAAGGCCAAAGGGCATCACCACATACTCAAAATGGCCATATAGTGTTTGGAACACCATCTTCCATTCATCACCTTCTCAAATACATAAAATTATATTCACCCCACAAATCAATCTTGGTAAACACCTTGGCATGACGTAATTGGTCCAACAATCCCAAGATTAAAGGTAATGGATATTGGTTTTTGATTGTGAACCGATTCAACCTTTGATAGTTGACACAAATTCCAAAAGAACTATCCTTCTTCTTGGTGAACAAGATGGGGGCTCCTATTGGGGACTTGGAATGCTAAATGAAACCCTTTTCAAGGTTTTCATCAATGTACTCACAGAGTGCTGCAATTTCATTTTGCGCCACGAGTTATAAATGGGCCCAAACAGAGGCTATGCACCTTTTTTTAGGTCAATCACATAGTCATATGGCCAATGTTTCGATAAGGTGTTGACATTTTTCTTTTCGAACATGTCCTTGAATTCTTGGTATTGAGAAGGGATTTTATGTTGACATGGTCAAACATCCAACATGGGAAGAGAGTAGATAAAAAATGCATGTCCTTTCTTGGCAACTTGCATGAAAGCTTTGGCTCCAACAACTAAAGGCTTGGAATATTTAGGTTTTTTTACATCATTGAAGTTTTTTTTTGGCCTCAATTTATGCTTGCAATCATTTTCATGTTCAATTTCGGTTCCATGACATATGCCATCATGATTGTTGTTATGCATGTTTGAGAAACCTCCACACTTTTAAGGCCTCGTGCTTTGGCATTTTAAAGTGGAGGCTCCTCATAATCCAATCCAATTGTGGATTATGGAAAACAAGCCAAGACAACCCAATAATGACTAGGTTTCTTGGAGATGAAATGGCATTTAAAACGACCTTGTTAGTGTGGGAATTAATGGTGACCTCCAAGGTTTCATGTGTGATAAGCCTTGATGAAAACCCTCGACCATCAATGACCTCCATTGGCATTAGTGTGTTCTTCTTTACCAGGGCCAACTTGTATTATTGCACCAATTTTTTGTCAATGAAACATGTTGACACACCAAAATCAAGAAGTGCTTGGGCCTCCATTGTCATGTGCTTACCACATTTGATAGTGATTGGTATTAAAAAAACATGGTGTTGGAGTTGAAGATAGTCGGGGACCATTTTCATCACAAGGTGCATGAACATCTAGCTTCATGGTCCTTATTGAAATTAGACATGTTTGTTTTTCAACTCTTTTGGTTGTGGGTTGGTAGTAAAAATGGCACATCTTGCATGTTAACCATGTTTCTTTGGACAATTTCAAGCCACATGGCTTGGATCTTTGCAATACAAACAAAGATTATTAGTGCATTGATGTTGTTTTTCCTATTTTGTGAAGGGGATAAATTGAGTCTTATTGATTTGCATGGGATCGTTTTTTGGTGTAGATGACATTGGCTAAAAAGGCATGGGTGGTGCAACTTAACGTTGTGTTAGTGGTGGTTCCCAACATTTTTTTTGTCGATGTTCGAAAAGTCAATTATCACATCGAATAGCTTGAGTAATGGCTTGACTCAATGTTGTAGGGTTTAGCATTGTGAGAAGCAAGTCCTTCACATCACTATGTAGTCCAAATTGGAGTTGGCTTATCAATGTCGTTTCATCCCATGAGATGTCACAAGCCAATTGCTTGAATTTCGATGCATACATTGAAGTCACCTGAGATCATTAACAAAAGGATTATAACTTATTTGTTGAAATGCATCCTTTGTCTAAGTTTTTGAAAATGGCATTGAACTCCTCAAGGATTGCATCAAAATCATTGAGTAAGGGTGATTGGTGCTCCAACAAATGTGTTAACCAAACAAGGGCCATGTTTGACAATAAGGTGCGAACCAAACAAAGGTCATGCATGACAACAAGGTGTCGATGAGTCCAACTTGGGTTGGGCCAATTGGATATTTATGTGGATGAAGTTAGATGATTAAGCATACTTGATTGACAAAGCCTCGAAACTCTAATCACGTACCATCAAATTTATCTAGTAAATTGATTTGTGGTTCTTTTGGTTGCGATTGGCTTGTGCACATGCATCCCAAAGAAGTCAAATTTTGATTGGTTTGCAGGTGAAAAATGAATTCATGGAGCATTTTATTTTCCTATTCTAAATTCTTAAGGACAACAAGAATTTCTTCCATGGACATAGAAACTTCCTCCCTCGATGAAAACATGATTTCCAAACAAAAAGACCTTGAAAACAAAAACAATGAAAATAGGCCTAATGGGGAATCTATTCAAATTGTCATGGGCATGAAAACAAACTTGACACAAGATCTTCCCAAGGATAGAACAAAAGCTTGCCTATTTTTAAATCCAGATTATGAAACAAACAAGACAAAAAACAAGAACAACACATGTGCAAGAAAAGAATTTAACAAAATTTTACTGAAAAAAAACATGAAGAGAACAAAATGAATTTGTGGCTAGAAGATGTGTTCAAAATTGGTGTTGAACAAATTAAAGGATATGAAAGTCCTATGTCCTATTTATATTTCTTGGGGGAGCTAGCTCAATCAACCTTTGACCTAGTTCAACTCCTAGTGGATTGAAAGTGAATTAATAATGAACTAGGAGTTAATTAATATTAAATTAGAAGTTAACTAAAAATTAATTAGTACTAAACTAAAAATTAACTAAGAATTGATTGGGGTTAATTGATATTGAAAGAATTAACTGCTAGTGAATTGAAAGTTAACCAAAAGTTAATTGATAATGAATTAGGATCAGACTACAAGTTAACTATGAGTGAATTTAGAATTAACTACAAGTGAACTAAGACTTAACTAAATGTGCACCACTAGTGAACTAGATGATGGTGCTAGTGATGATGCTAAATAACATGCTAGATGAGATGCTTGACATTTGATGCTTGGCAAGGTGTTGGACAAGGTGTTGGAAATGTAGTTTGACAAATTTCCACTTACAAAATTCTAACAACCCCATCCCAAAATCTTCCCAAATTGATGCTTTGACCCCTAAACACTAGAACTTTGATAGGAAGATAGTTCACAGCCCATAGATTTCCAGTCCAATAATATCTGTTTAGAAAAATCCCAAAAAATCCCTCAACGTGAAATCATCACTCCAGTAGCAATGCCATGGTTCTTTGATTTCTTGTGCTCCTAAAGTTGTCATCATCTTCATCTTATATTTCCCTCAATAAATTTATATACCTAGCTCCCATTCCCTCTTATTCATCAAACCAATGGAAGTTCATAAGGTGAAATCATCAGGAACTAGAAGGCTAGATGAGTTCAGCAAGCACAATGCTTATGCTGCTGTAGTTACTTACACACGAAAATCCAAAAAAACTCATACTCTAACCCCCTTCCACACTCCACCACAAAGCAAACTAATCTCTTTATGACGCAATGTCCTTATTTATACAGCACTAACCAGCAACCCAACAGCACTCCCATTTACTGTCTCCACCAAAAACTTTATAACCTACAAAACAACAAAGACAACCAAAAACAACTACAAATCCACTCGTCTTAACCATCACTGGCCCATCTATCGCAAAGGACCAGTTAAACCACAAGATTCCACTAAATCCTAATCCTAAAATAGCCTCCATAACTATCATCAGCAAGGGTTTAGTGTCACCTTTCTTTAGCCAAAAGTTTATCTCTTTTGCTTTTTGCTTTTTGTCTTTGTCCTGAAACCATGTTCACACGTACACCAACCTCATTGCTCCATTTCCACATCATAGAGGTGTGTCAGAAAGAAAGAAAAGAAGGGGGTAGGGGGTTCGCCCTACTATTAGCACCTTGATAGAACGTTTGTGAGAGGAAAAAAATTAGGCTTCAATCTAATTTTTAGGGGTAGATATTTTAGCCTACTTTAAAAATCAGTCACTGGACAACCCAAAATATTAAAATTTTGTGGGCAGCTTTTGAAGCTCATTTGGGCAATCCATAGAGCAAATTTGGACTTGGCAATTTGGCAATGTTTCCTTGGTGATGTGGAGTTGACAGCTTGATAATGTTGACTTAGCAATGTGGACTAGACAATGGGCATTGTTGATTTTGCAATTTGGCAAAGTGGACTTGGTAACATATATGATGCATTACACATGCTTTTCCAAAACCAATGGTGAAGACCAAAAACCTAAAACAATGAACCCTGAACCGTTGAAGTTAACATGGTGCTTACCAAGATATTACTATCACCCTTGGCCATGCCCTCAAATCCACGAAGATTTTGATGGGGTGTGTTACCCTTTACATAATGCCTAGAGCCATTACAATGTATGTGATGAGTAGTAGTCATTTTATTTCTCACTAAATTTCATTAGATTGTTAATTTTTTTCTCTCTAAAATGGTTAAGAAATTGTGTTTTTTGGGGCAAGCACTAAACATGTGCAAGAGTTAAATGTGACATCGGGTTCAGTGCAATCACAAGACAATGCCCAATAGGAAAAAAAATTTGAAATTTTTTGGACTTTACTTGAACTACTATCAATGCATTAAGTATCTTTCTTAAATCCTCTTTTCAAGTAAAAATATTGTGGTGCAGTGGTCAGGAATTCCCTTTTTCACCCAAGAGATCTAGAGAGTTCGATTCTTTTCTCATTTTCTTCCATGGATGGATGAAAAAGAATCTAACTCCCACAGCAACTTCATAACTTATCTCATTTTCTCAAGTTAATTCTTTTTCCCCCTTTCTAACTACTACAAGGGCAAGGGTTGTCACAATCTGTGTTTTGCTCTTGTAAGTATTTTAAGAAAATTGGTTTTTTTGTTTTTAATTTTATTTATTTATAGATATAATTATAAAACACACATGCATGTTTTCTGGGAAACTAATTGTTCCTCAAGGAAATGCATGTGTTCATTGGGGAAATGACCATTTGCCCCAAGAAACAACCAATTTCTTAGGGAAATAATACCATTCCTCAAAGAAAATGTCCATTTCCCTTGAGGAGCAACAAGTTCCCCAGGGGAAATGCACATGTTTCCAGAGGAGCAACAAGTTCCCCCAGGAAGATGAATGCGTTCCTTGGGAAACACTTGCAATTCCCCTGGGAACTTGTCATTCCATGGGAAACAAGTGCAATTCCCTTGGGAACTTGTTATTCCATGGGAAACAAGTGCAATTCCCTTAGGAACTTATTATTTCCCTAAGAAACAAGTGCATTTTCCTCAGGGAACTTTTTTCCCTTAGGAAACATGTGCAATCCCCTGTGAACTTGTTGTTCCCTGTGAAAAACGTGCATTTTCTTTAGGGAACTTGTTTCTTGGCAATAAAAAAAGGGAAAAACAAGAGAAAAAGAATTTTTTTTTCCATAAAATACTTACAAGAGCAAAACATGGATTGTGAGAACCCTCATAGTAGTTAGAAAGGGGAAAAAAAATGTAAGAATGATACTTAATGCATTGATAATAATTCAAGCATAATCCAAAAAAAATTGGTTTTTTTTTTCATGCTGGGCATTGTCATGTGATTGCATTGAACTCGATGCTGCATTTAATTCATTGCACCTGTTTAGTGCTTGTCTTTTTTTGGTTTTGCAGTAGTCAGACTTTCAATAAAAATTTCAAAAAATTCCTGAATAATAGCCATATTTCTGTATTGGGTTCTAGCATGTAGCTAAAAATGTGAGAAATGCTTGAACAATTTTATTTTCATGCGAATTGTCTTATGGATGATTGCCTAACTACATAACAAAAATGAAAAAATAATGGCTGATAAGGAGGGATGTTACACTTTCAAGCAAGCCTTCTCATTTCTTGATAGCGCTATGTTCAACATCCCTCCTCATGAAAAAATTAATAATCCCACTACATTTTTCAGTTCATGGACTCTACTAACTGAGAAATTCATGTGGAGGTTTTTTTCCTAGCATGCAACTTGCATGCCTAAACCATCCATGTATATCCTTTGATTGTTTGAGCTGAAGCGCTATCAAGAAATGAGAGGGCTTGCTTGAAAAGTTTAGTCAAATACTTTTAATGGTTAATTTCAATGCTTAAAATGAAATTCCTATAATTTTAAAATTTAAACTTCCAAGGAAAATCTAACCTATAGTCAAGCTTTTTCTTCCTATTCCCCAAAGTATACCACTGGAAAGCATTTACAATAACAAATTGATGGTGGAGATAGATAGTCTACATTGCCCATTACCATATACAACATTGTAGTGGGAAATATTATTGTTATCAATCATTCTTTTTGTTGGGGGTTGTCTCATATATATATATAGAAATTTATGGCACATGCAAAGAAATTTTTATTGCATCATGGCATCCCAATTTGATGTGGACCAAGGCCACACATTGAAAACTTCATGCTTTCACATGAATTTTTGTGACCAATCACCATCCATAGGGCGATCTAATAGTATTTTAGATTAAAAATGTAGAGGAATATCAAGTCTCTTTTTTTAGTGAGGCCTCTAAGTGGCCATATTAAAGCCCAAAAATGTAGGATTTGGACTCAGAGGCCCTGCTTTAGTCTGGGCATGGGATATATGTAAATCACTAATTAAAAAAAAATCCCCCTCCAAATGTTTTGGCCTCCAAATGCATTGTGAATGGGAATCGATCCGCTCAACAGTAGAGCTAGCATTGATCACACGTATGGTATGGTATATTAAGCTTTAATTGGCCCTCATAGCTCTAGTAAAAAAAAAGACTCTCTAGAGTCTAGAGAGGTTTTGAAGCATGTGCCATTGGTCCATGAGCCACTAATTAAAAAGGAAACCAAATAAAAACACTTTTGTCTCCAAATATATTGTGGATGGGAATTTATCTCCTCAACATTAGATCTAGCATTAATTGCACGTATGGTACAATAAAGGAATCTAGCATTAAATACATGTATGGTACAATTAAGGAAACATTCTTATTGCCACTCCATGGCAAGAAAAAAATTGCCCCCTCTAAGCTCTGCGGGTGTTTTGTGGATGTGGCATTGCTCCATCAGTGGCCGGTTATTAATTTTAAAATAACCATCCCCCAAACACACTTCATTCCAAATATTGCGGGTAAGTATCCATCCTCTAGACAATAAATCAAGCATTAATTATATGCATGGTACAGGAAAACCATAGTTCTAATTGCCCTTCAATCATGAAAAAGAAATTACCCCTCCAGTTTGGTTTTGCTTTGTAGTCTTTCCAGTTCTACATGAATTTCTGATCATCTGAGAATGGTCTTGATTTTATACTGTAAATGTAGGCACTTCATTCTTCAACTCAATCCCTGTGCAATCCCACTATATCTTCACACCCCTTTCCTTGCCCTGCTGTTCAACATTCTTGCAGACACGTCAATTGCCAGTTGCAGCATTGCCATAGATGCTTGATAGCAGCAGCACATAACCTGCAGCATTTTCAGGCTCCAATTCAAGTTATTCATTTAGCAACTCGTTTTCCCATCTCCACATTACCATGGGTTCTGCTAGCATCAAGCAAGGCTGTCCATACAACAATATATGGTTTACAGGCATTGCGTTGATCATATTCTCTGCTTCCTCTAGATGGCCAGCACAGCCAACACACAGGTGTAATGTTCCAATTTTGCTGAAATCATATAGTCTGTGACCATTGAAGCATAACAGTGCATGCCTTCATCCACCAAACTTGCATGGCTATAAGCTCACAGAAGACAAACAAGAGTGACATTATCTGGTTGTACACCCTCTTGACAGATTTGGTCAAAATGTTCAAGAGCTTCCTTACCCTGCCCATGCATGGCACATCCTCCAAGTATGGCATTCTAAGAAACCACATCTCAAGATGGCATCTTGTGAACACATTCCAAGCATCTTAATGCTCCCACATTTTGCATACATGTCAACCAAGCTAATCCCCACAAAAATATCTGACTCCAAACCATGTTGAATGATCTGGTGATGAACACACCTGCTGTCTTCAAGCACAATCACGCTGGCACATCATGCATTCAGCACACCCACAAAATTAAAGGGTTTGGCTCCACAGTTTCCTGTTGCATTTGTCGAAATAGTTCCAGCACCTTTTGCCCTTTCCTGCATTTCACATGTCCCAATACCATGACCACATCTCGAAATGGCATCTTATTGAACACTCTCCAAGCATCCTCAATGTTCCCACATTTTGCATACATATCAACCAAGCCAGTCCCCACAAATATATCTGATGCTAAACTGCTTTGAAACATCTGGTGATGCACACCTGCTTCCTTCAAGCACTACCATACTGGCACATGCATTCAGCACCACCACAAAAGTAACAGAGTTTGGCCGTACACATTCCTGTTGCGTTTGTTGAAATAGTTCCAACGCCTTCTGCTGTTGCCCACTTCACATGTCCCAATACCATGACATTCCAAGTGGCCACGTCTGAAGATGGCATCTTATTGAACATTCTCCGAGTATCCTCAATGCTCCCACATTTTGCATACATGTGAAGGTCAAACCAATCCTTACAAATACATCTGAATCCAGTCAACTTTCATTTATCTGTTCATAAACACACCTGACCTCTTCAGGGGTAACCATGCCTGACACATGCATTCAGCACCCCCACAAAATGAGCAGAGTCTGGTTGCACACCCTCCTGCTGCATTTATAGAAATAGTTCCAGTGCCTTCTGCCCCTACCCGCAGTTTCACATGTCCTAATATGATGGCATTCCAAGTGACCACATGTTGAGATGGCATCTTGTTGAACACTCTCCATGCATCATCAATGCTCCCACATTTTGCATACGTGTGCAGCGACATCAGACTTGCAACCACTTTGAATGAGCTGTTCATGAACAAGTCTGCCATCTTCAAGTGTTCATAAACCAGCACATGCCTTAACCCCTAACTGTCAGGGCAGACCATTTTGGTCTGCTTTTCAGTGTTAAAATGGACTGTAGTGACATTTGGGGGTTAGTCACCTTCACAAACTGAATGTGTTATGAATCCCGCCTTGTAGTAGCATATGTTGGAAAAGCTGCATTGCCTTCTCAGGTTCCCCATCCTCCACATATATTGTAAGCTTCTGATTCTATGCGAAAATGTTCCAGTGCAATGTGCTTGCTGCCATTGCAGCCATCTTTGCTGCTACACATAGTGGGTTTCATTGGTCCTCAACCCATAGTGCTCCCGTGCCTTCTTATGTTTGAAATCTGGGGTAAACTGACAATCTGAACCTATTCTCTTCATGTGCAATATAACAAGAATACAACAAGATTGAGCTTCTGAAAGACCAACACACAAATGTGCTTTGGCTGTAGATAAATACCGAAAGGCAGAGAACAACCTGCCTTAAAGAAATACCTAATTCACATCCGAGTTCACAAAATTTCAGGTTACAATTCTAAATATCACCATTTCGTGGACACAAGGGGCATGCTAAATTTTTAGCGGATTAAGGTAGCTGAATAGCAGGGTCGTGCATCTCAAAATGAATAATTAATTAATTAAATTTGGGAATATTCCATTTTGATTTTAGGATATTCCCAAAGATTCTTCATTTTCCTTCTCAAATTTCATTTTTAAAGCCTCATATTTTTCTAATTTTTTCTTTTTGATTTCTACAATTAATTTTGGGCAAACCTGCTATGAAACTACAGTATAGACCCAAGTGAACGTGTATTCCTTGCCTGAATGCATGGCCCAATAAAAGCCCTTGCACACTTGGAATGTGTAAGTGCCATCATAACAACAACGTATAGCACAAATCAACAGCATTCACACCTCATATGTTATCTAACAACATCCTATATGGATCCTACGCATGATCGACGGAATTATGGTGGTAAGTAGTTAGTGTTGATCAGTTTAGGTATCGGTTCTCAGTTAATTTGATCTTCAATTACCCTGACTGGAGATGTAGAAAATTACTAGATCTAAAAACTGACCCCCGGTTCTTGGTTCGATCTTCAAGTACCCTGACTGGAGATGCAGAAAATTACAAGACCTAGAACCTAACCCGAATAATGCAATAGGCTCTAATTGGAAATGAAATGGCGCCTTGAACCAAGCTATGGTACCTTTTCTAATAAGTCCACTTTATCTAGGCAGCCACGTAGAGTTTTCTCAAAAAGTAAAGGAAAATGGATTGTCACACTTACTGCACCTAACAACTTTTGATTTGTAAACTTGTGATACCGAATATAGTAGGTATTTGGTATTGTGTGTAATCTAGGTTGAATCAGACTGGTTTTGCAAATGAGTAGTGTCAAATTTTCTTGGAGAACACCCGAGCTGAAGGTTCATAAATTTGAAGAACAGGTTGTAGGAACTACACTCAAGGTTTCTATCAAAAAAGAAATTTTATTTTTAAAAATGAAAGGTTGAAACCAAAGCACAAGGTCTTTTCATAGTCAAGAATCAGACACCAGTGGTACACAGAGGTAGGTTTAGTTATCTTTTGAATACATTTATTCTAGAGTAAACACAAAGGTCATCAAAATGAGGGGATAAGTTAACACCCTGTGGCCCTTCCACTCATATGGTGCTTTGGCTTGTAGATGAAAACAGATGATAAAAGTTGGATCGGAGATAATTAATACCACTCATGTGACGAGGATAAACGACACTTTGGATCTTGCGAGAAGTTTCCAATGTTGAGAAAGCACTTTGAAAAAAAATTCATTTGGGTTTCAATTGTGCTTCCTCTGATAAACCTACCTAGGCGTAGCGCAATCATCTAAGTTGGCAGAGTGGGATATATTCCCAAAATGCTTTATGCAGGTTAAGAACCCTTTGGGCATCACAGGTTCTCACCGTTCTGCACTTGGGCTCTGCCCTCATTCAGGCCAGTGCCTTACCCTAGACATTAATACTATCTCCCATATCTCAATTAGTATGAATGGGTGTTGTAGTGTAACTAACATTATTTCTTGTTAGCTAACATGTTACCACTGAACCCTCATACCGGTTGGCGTTAGCAATGATGGGTAACACATCCTGACGATCAGATGTGCAAGGACCCCTATGTGTTCAAAATGAAGCCATTTGGTGAAGAGACTTTCATTTTGGATCATCATTGCAAAGGCACATCTTAATATGTTCATCATGAAGCCATTGTGTAAAGATGGTTTAATTTTCTACCCTTGCAAAGGGAACACACTTGAATCCAGGCTATCCAAGCATGGCAGCCCAAAATGACAATCCTTGTATTGTCACGCTGTCACAGATACGCTGTGAACTGACTGCACAGAATCTTAGTGCAGTGGCCTTTTGTTCACTTCCCCAAGTATGCCTACAGTCTGACAGTAGCCCCCACAAAAAGATATGTTCCAACTCTATACCACTTCAAAGATCTGTTGGCCGGGTTCAAGAGCTTTGCTACCAGCCCCATGCCCAGCATACACAAAATCAAGTCCAAGAGATAATGTTGTTGGAGGCGATCTAGCTGCACACTCCCTCAATAGGTACTCCAATCTTTGGAATTCAGCATACATGTTAGCATGTGTTTACTGGCCATGCAGGTGGCGGACTTGCAGTTACTTTCCTAAATCTATGAGTACTCTGGTCTGGTCTAAACACCATTAAGGTCTGATGATGTCCACTTGGTCTTGCAACTGCTTTGTATGATCTGTTCACTGGCATGCCTGCTCCTCTCTTCAAGTTGCTCTATTTCGGGCAAGTGCTTTCAAGAGACTGCACATTATGCAACCGTATTTTCTTCAACACTCTGCAAGTGTCCTCTCCGCAACAAGAGTTTGCATTCATATCAATGAGCTGGCTAACTGCACCTGGGTACAACAGATTTGCAACTCTGTTCAGGAACATATCAGGCCCTTTTCAAGTGCTTATAAAATAGCGAGCGACTGAGCACCAGTGAATGATGCCTGGATCCATGCCTTATATTTGGTGTTTATGGGAAAATAACCATTGTTTAGCTATTGTGCCCAACCTTGACATTTTCCAAAGGCCTGCTCCTGTTCCATGAAGGACTGTGAGATTCCCTGGTTTTGTAAGAGCCAGTGCTCCTCATACCTATGTTTGGAGTTTCCATGCGTTGCCATGGCCACAGGGCAGGCCGAGTTGCATAAAATCCAGTGTTTTTTTGTGGCAAATTTCCACAATTAGGTGAGCGAAGAAAGGAGGGTGCAAAAGGTACAAAAGGGCTTTTTTGGAAAAAATGGGCCCAAGTTGCCACATCATGAAGAACAAAAAGTCTGAAATCAACATGTTTAGACCCATTGGCTCCAATAAGTCACCAGTTTATAGGGGGAATCCCAACTTTTTATACTTCCCTCTATCTGCTTGCCAAATTTGGCGACATCCTCTTGTGGAAGATCACCAACCAACCTACTTCACAAATTTGAAAAAACAAAAAAAAACCCTGTTCTAGACTCTAGTATTAACCAGTGGGGGAGGGGGCAAGCCATGGTAAGACTAACAGCAACTTAATCACCATGGCTAACTAGGAACGGTGGCATGTCTTGCTATAAACACTCCAATACAGTCCAAGCATGCACCTGTTCTTCCAAAAAAGCCAAGGATCTTCCCCACATCAGTCTTGAATGTTGTATCTCCTGTAGCACCAAAGGGGCCATAGGTTCTGATATTGGTTTTGAATGTGAGGGAAGCAATAACAGTGAAATGGTTTTTTGGTCCTACAGCCATGGCAGCTCGTCACTGCTATTCATGGTGAAGGTGATAGTCTTATGGCTTGTCAGCAACTCTCATGAGGTTCTGACTGCATTCGTTGTTGTGGAGATTTCTCTGCAAGTTTCTGGATATA